>Ga0247812_10000042_pt1 | contig 214052 bp, 230 predicted proteins | sample UWRJL149409B1_FD_178011 | JGI IMG/M metagenome (GOLD analysis project Ga0247812, IMG submission 178011) | Plant litter microbial communities from Arlington Agricultural Research Station in Wisconsin, United States - UWRJ-L149-409B-1 | ecosystem: Environmental > Terrestrial > Plant litter >... | reverse complement strand
TTACAAAACGATTAAAAAGCGAACTCTTTCCGACGTTCGCTTGACCGATAATCGCAACTGTTGGAAGTCTTGAAGCCATAACAGAGGTAATTGTAGCATAATTTCGGGCTTAACGCTAGCATAAGCGCCATGCTGAGTTAAGATTTGCTGGTTTCTTTGAAATCACCAGCTTTTAAATCTTCAAGTGTATAGTTGCCAAAGCTAATACGGTGCAAGTCGGTAACGGTATAGCCCAGGCTACTAAAGGTACGACGAATTTGGCGATTACGGCCTTCGTGCATAGTAACAAGCCAGTCTTTGGCGTTGTCGCGCTTTTCAAGGCTGAGTTTACTCGGTCCATCTTCAAGAGTGACACCAAAGTCGCTAATCATCTGTTGGTGAAGCGGTTGCAGGTCGGTATCAAGGGATACTTCGTAGGTTTTAACCTTATAAAACTTCGGGTGGGTCATGTTATAGGCAAAGTCGCCATCATCAGTTAATAGCAGTAATCCGCTACTGTCTTTATCGAGCCGGCCAACGGGTTTTAGGTTGTGGTACTGTTCAGGTAACAAAGAATATAATGTCGGCGCTTCGCCCACTTGTCGTCGAGAAGATACATAGCCGATTGGCTTGTTGAGTATGACGTATGTGTAGGCCATTCGTTTTTCAAATGACTTACCTTTGAAGGTGATGTCGTCCCCTTCTTCAAACCGTCCACCTAAAATAGCTGGAACGCCGTTCACTTTTACGTGGCCGGCGGCAATGCTGTTATCAGCTTCGCGTCGGGAGACACCAAGTTGAAATGCTAAATATTTATTAAGACGTTCACTCACTGTTGATTAGTATAACAGTTAAACCGTTGGAGGTGTAGGTGGTGTCGGTGGAGTGGAAGTGCCGTTCAGTGCTTGATCCATTTGGCTTGCAAGGTCAAGTACGGGTGTAGCTGGTGCTGAAAAGTCGCTTATTGGTGAAATAACACGTTCGCCAGGAGCAGATGAAGTTACAGGCGTAGGTGCCGGAGCTACGGGTGTTGGGTTCGTCAATGGAGCTGTCGGTTGTGGCAATGGAGTTGGAACAACGAGGCCAGGGACAGGTTGTGCCTCAAATGCAGGTGCAGAAACTGGCGCAGGCGCGACAGGAACTTCGGCATATACCGGTGCCGGTGCAATAGGAAGTGGTTCGAATGTAGGTACAGGTGCCGCAGTTTGAACTGGTTCAGGTGCAGGTGTAGGTGCGAATGTTTGTACGGGCTCAGGAAGTGGCGCTGGTGTGTACGCAGGCGCTGCTTCTGGAGCTGGTGGAGCAATTGGTGTTTCAAAAGGTGAAGTTGCTAATGGAGTAACAGGAAGCGGTGCAACTGTAGGCTCGACGGTTGCTGCAACAGGTACTGCCGCTGGTGGGAATGATGGAGCAGCAATAGGAGCAATACTGTCACCAAGAACGTCATGAACAGTACGAACAACATCTTCGATACCAACTTGAGACTTAACCAAGTAGCGGTCAGCGCCAAGAGCTTCGCCGCGTGCACGCTGGTCTTCGCTTGAAAGCGCGGTCATCATAATAACTTTTACGTTTTTAGTTTCTGTAGTACTTCGAAGAATATCGAGCATGTCAAAACCGCTGATTTTTGGCATCATTACATCGCTGACGATAAGGTCAGGACGTTCTTTAATTGCCATTGCAAGCGCTTCTTCACCGTCGCCAGCTGATACAATTTCGTAGCCCTCAGCCTGTAAACGTACGCCATAAATTTCGCGTAAACTTTTGTCATCTTCAACTAGTAGGATTTTTGCCATAATTACCTTTATTCTACTTAATATCTATGGAAAATACCATAGTGCTTATGTTTATTGTCATCTTCCGGTTTGTCCTCTTTGCTGCTGCGATAAGGCCTCTAGCTGTTTTACGCGTTCGTTAATCTGTTCACGCGTCAATGACTCACCTCGTGGAACAGTAGTCGCTGGACGGGCCGTGGTGCTGGCTGGTGCTGGTTGTTGAGGTGCGACGGGCAATGCAGGTGTAGTAGGAGCGGCGGTTGGTGTGGCGATGGGCGCTTGGGCAAATGTCGGTACGACAACCGATGCTTGCGGAGCCGGTGCACTTGCAGGTGCTTGCGCAACAGGAGCTTCGAATGCTGGCGCTACAGGTTGAGTAGCTTGTTGCTGGGCAGCCTTGGCTTGCTGCTCTTCTCTTAAGTGTTCAGCTTGCTGTGTATCAACGCGTGGAAGTTGCAAGAAGAAAGTACTTCCCTGTCCAAATACACTCTCTACCCATACGCGACCTTGCATATTTTCAGTTAAGCGACGCACGAGGTATAGTCCAAGCCCGGTACCACCAATTTCTTGACGGTCCATGTTGCTGACACGATAGAACTTTTGGAAGAGATGTGGAATATCTTCAGTTGGGATACCAAGGCCGGAATCTTTAATACTCACAATTACCTTGTCTTCATCACCGTTAATATCAACAACCACTTCACCGGCTGGGGTGTATTTAATTGCGTTTTCAATAAGGTTGTCGAGAATCTCGCGAATGTGATCGTTGTCTTGGTTTACGTAGTACACGGGCATAATTTTCTTTTGTGAACTGTTTGCCGAGGCGTTGTTTGCAGAGCTGTAAATAAGCTTTAGACCCTTCTTCTCGGCCTTTTCGGTAAGGCCTTGTACGATGGTTTCAGTAAGGTTACCAACATCAACAACTTTTGGAACATTCGTTAGGCGACCATCGTCAGTCTTAGACACGTCTAGAAGGTCCTGGAACAATCGCCCCAGGTGCTGTGCGGCTTCGTGGGCTTTCATAATAAAGTCTTTAGCACGGGCATCTACTGTGGCTGTGTTTGGGTTAATGGCGAGGCCTAGGTAGCCTTCAATTGCCGCAACTGGTGTGCGCATTTCGTGGCTGGCGGTGCTAATAAATTCAGCTTGTTCGCGTTCTTCGGCGCGTTCGTTCGTAATGTCACGGAACACAATAATTGCACCAGAACCAGTGTCGCCAATAGGTGTAACGACGACAGATACAGAGATCTTTTTACCAGAGCTCGTGAGTGCAATAAGGTGGTTGGCGCGTGATTGTTGGTTCGTATTAAGCACCTGCTCGATAGGGTCAATTGACGGGTCGAGCTCGTGGCCGTTCTCGTCTTCTAGTTTAAGAATCGATTTGTAGCTAAGTTTTAAGGCGTCTTGCTTTCCCCATCCTAAAATTACTTGTGCGGCCGGGTTGATCAGTTGAATAGCCGCTGTTGAATCGATAGCAATCACTCCGTCACCGATCGCGTTAATAACAATTTCAGATTTAGAGGCAACTTCGGAAAGCTGGTTGGCGAGGTTTTTCACGTTCTTGGTAGAATCGTCAATTTCACCTTGCTCACGCCATACGATAATACCGGTGACGAGTGGCAAAATGCTACTTAACGTAATAATGGTCATTGTCTCGAAATCTAACCCGCCAGCTAAATATGCACCACCGATAAAACAACCAATCAGTACAGTCATAACAAGCCAGCCGTACGCACCGAATAGTGCTGCAAACAGTGAAAGGAACGCCCATAGAAGCAAATATGGAGAAGTAATGCCGTCAGTTTGTGCAATTTGCCAACCCAGAGCGAGGGTAAGGACAACAAAAGTAGCAAAGCTATAGCCAAAGCCTGAAAGCTTTTTCTCGATGAAGAAGAACACCGCACTTGCAATCATTACAACTCCTGCAAGCAATGCTGCAACCGTACTTACCTGCAGCATTTCGCGAACACTATATACGCCAAAGTAATCTAGCCCGTAAATAGTTACGAGCGATAAAGCGATGAGGAAAATTGCCACATATAGACGACGATGCCAGATATGGGATAGTCGGAGCGGAGTCATTATTAAGTGTTGCCTACCCTTTTAAAATACTTATGGTTAGTATGAAGGATTTAAGGTAAGATTACAACCTGTCGAAACTGCCTGAATTAAATATAAAGTGGAATAAGAATTACCATGGTAATCACAAAACCAGCTATGTAATTTAGCTTTAGGAATCGTTTCCAGGCTTTGTTCACGCTAGCTGAGGTTTTTTCTGTCACACGTAAATATGGAATGAGGTTTACACAATACAAAATACCAACAACGGCGATAGCAATATAAATATCTCCTTGAAGGAACACCAAAATGGCCGCTACGTAGTACATAAGGTAAGCAAACCAAATGGTAGGTTTCGCGCCAAGGAATGTGGCAATTGAGGCAATGCCACCCTTTTTGTCTGGCACGATATCTTGAACAGCGCCAAAGGCATGTGAGGCCATTCCCCAAATAAAGAATGCCACAACGAAGCCCCACGCATTAGTAGGAAAATCATGCAATGATAGTGCGAATAATAATGGGCCAACAAAGTGCAAGCTGCTAGTTGCAGAATCGAGGATTGGTTTTTCTTTGAAACGAAGACCTTTGAGTGAATATGCCACAACCGAGAATGCAACGATAACGAGCGTCAAACGAGCTGCCCAATTACCAGCAATGAGTAGATAGAGCAAGAATGGCGCATTGGTAAGGATTGCCGCCTTCACAACAGTTGGGTGGAACGCACGCTCTTCACGCATACCTTCTACCCCACCCTTACGTGGGTTTTTAATATCCGATTCGTAATCGAATACATCGTTAATTCCGTACATCAATAAGTTATACGGGCCGAGGAAATAAAGAGTTCCAATAATAAACGTCAGGTCGACATTTCCGCCGGTGAGCAGGTATCCAACCGCGAATGGATAGGCGGTGTTTGGCCAAGAGATCGGGCGAGATACCCAAAAAAGTTTTTTAAGCGCTTGTAGGAATTTCATTATTTCTTCGTAGCTTCTTTCTTGGGTTCAAATAAGTTCCACAGTGCTGGAACGATGATAATTGCCAGTATGGCATAGAAGAAATCTTCAATTGGAGCGAAACCAACATAGAGCCCAAGAATTTTATTGGTATCGTAGCCAACAATTCCCGCACCGATAATAATACTGTCGAATATAGCAGTGAGAACGATGAGTATCGCCAATGCTATCCACCAATTTTTCGTTGGTTTTACAAGGTGTTGTAGGAAAATAACCCCTACACACACCAAGAAAAAGATGTTCATCATTAAATACGTTGTTGCCATAGTTGGACTCCGTGATACACAATTAACGTGCTGTAAGTTAGTAAGAATAGGAAAACAATTTCTTCAATTGGAAATTCTGGCACGAGTACGAACGGCAATGCGTAGGCACTACCGCCGTGAAAGAAAACGCCAACGTAAATGCCAAAGAAATCCCACAAAACGAATATAAGAACTGCGACACTCAACGTTGCCGCCGTGCGTTTCGCATTTCGCCAAAACGCCAATTTCCAGCGATGGTCAATCGCAACCAGGCCTGCTATGCCAATCAGTAGACCTATTAAATAAAACCACTGCATTAATTCTTCTCCTTTATAGATTCAATAGTTTGTACTCGCCCACCCTTTTTAATGCCAGCGAGCCGTTTGTAAATCAATTCAGCACTAATAAGGCACATAGGCACGCCAATACCTGGAACGGTTCCGCTCCCGACATAATACAGGTTCGTCACTTTTTTACTTTTGTTTGGGGTGCGGAAAAAGGCGCTTTGTGATAATTTGTGCGATGGTCCAAGCATTGAAGCTTGCCATGAATTGTATTTCGTTTTGAAATCATCTGGACCAAAAGTTGTTTGGCTAACAATTCGGCTAGTTAAATCAACACCTGTCATGACTTTAATTTGTTCTAAGTAGTGTGCCGTGAGTTCTTTCGTTTGGTCGGCAGTTAACGAAATATCAGCTGGCAGTGGAACGAGGACGAAAATGTTTTCATGACCTTTCGGTGCTGTTTCGGGGTCGGTATGGCTGGTTTTAGAAATATAAAGTGATGCTTTTTCGGGCGTTGTTTTCGTTTTGTAGATAGCATTGAAATTTGCTTTCCAATCTTCAACAAATAATAACGTGTGGTGTTCGAATTCCGGTACCTTTCCTTTTATGCCGAGGTATAACAGTAGTGCGCTTGGACTAGCTTCTTGTTTGCCCCAGTATTTTTGAGGGTAGGTTGAGTTCTCGGCATCAAGTAATTTTGTTTCAGTGAAGTGAAGGTCGGCATTCGAGATAATAATATCGGCTTCAATTTTCGCACCAGTTTCAAGCTCAATACCACTTGCTGTGCCGTTCGACACAACAATACGTTTGACGGGTTCGTTATAGTGATAGTTCACACCGAATGTATTACCTAGTGCCACTAATCGTTCGACAATGGCGTACATGGTGCCGCGGGGGTAAAATACGCCTTCCTTGAAATCGAGTGCACTCATGAGGCTGTAAAGGGCCGGCGCATTAAACGGCGAGGTGCCTAAGAATACCATTGGGTATTCCAGGATTTGTTTCAATTGTTGGTTGGTGACAAAACGTTTTACGTAGCTATCAATTGAGGTTGTTGCGAGGGCGAGCATTTTGCCAGCACGCTTGGTAATATCTGGATGGAGGAAATCAGCCTTGCTGGTGAAGTTACTGTACAAGAAATGCTTTAAGGAAAGTTGGTAGGTTTCATCGCTTTTTTCAACGTACTTTTTGAGTGACTCACCTGCTCCGCTTTCGATAGCCTCGAATGTCGCGGCATCTTTTTCAAGGTCACCGGTAATAGTAACGTCGCTTGCGCCTTCAAAGAATACTTTATACGCAGGCTTTAATTGAACGAGATCTAGTTCTTTTTTAGTGCTGGTATCGAGCAAGTCAAAATAGTGTTCAAAAACATCAGGCATTAAATACCAAGATGGACCCGTATCGAAAGTGAAGCCATCTTTTTTAAATTGGCCTGCACGCCCACCTGGACCGGCTTCTTTTTCATACATGTGCACGTCGTGACCTGCTTTCGCAAGCAAGTTAGCGGTCGCTAAGCCACCGATTCCGGAACCGATGATAATAATTTTAGACATTACCGAACACTCTTTTTTAAACGCGTTTTGATAAGCAGTTGGAGCTTCTTCGTGTTGTTCACGCGAACTCGCCCGGCTTTAATTTTCTCAGCAGAGGTTCGTTCGAGTTTGTTGAGTAGTTCCAAATAGTATTCGAAGCTTAACGTTACTGCACTGCGGGCATTTGTCGGAAGCTTTGCAATTGCCGTTTGAGCCTTTTTGAAATCTTTCTTAATATCTTTAATGATTGCCTCTTTCTGGTGATCGTCAAAGGTTTCAAAGTTGATGCCGGGAAAATACACCCGGCCACGCTCGTCGTAATCAGCTTTAATATCTCGTAAGAAATTAACTTTCTGGTAGGCGGCGCCAAGGGCTTTTGCGCCCACTTCAAGTTTTGCATATTGCGCTTCGTTGTCGCAGAAAACCTTCAAACACATAAGGCCAATAACCTCTGCGGAACCATAAATATAGTCTGCATACAATTTTGGTGTATACGTTTTTGACTCAATATCCATTTGCATACTTTTGAAGAATGGCTTAATTAAATCGCTGCCAATGTTGTAACGTTTTGCAGTTGTCACAAATGCATGCACGAGTGGGTTTGGGCTAAAACCAGTTTTAAGAGATTGCAGTGTGTTGGTTTCGAGGTCCTTAAGAACCTGCGCCATGTCTTTGCCTTTGTATGTATCAACGATCTCGTCAGCAACGCGCACTAAGCCGTAAATTGCGTAAATATGGTCACGAATATCGGCGCTAAAAAGCTGACTACTTTTGCTGAATGATGTTGAGTAATCAAGTGTAACGGTGCGAGCAAGTTTGTAGCTCGTTTTAGTATAGAGTTCCATTACATCTCCCTGTTTAAACTTTGGTCGATAAGATTGAGGTAGAGACGTTTCGCCTCTTCAGGCAATGAAAGGTTAGCTACTTGTTCAAGTGCGCGTAAACGCTTCTCTTCTACAAGTTGCTCGACAGCAGCACGAGCACCGGTTTCCGTAAGAAGTGTGCGGATTGTTTCGAGCGCTTCATCGCTTGCATCGGAGTGGCGGAAAATGCTAAAGAATATTTCGGTCTGTTCGGGTGTTGCAAGTTGTTCGAACTTCTCAACCAAGTAGGTGCGCTTGCCTTCTCGAATATCGCTGGCGTTACTCTTTCCAGTGATTGCTGGGTTACCGAATACGCCAATTAAATCATCACGGAGTTGATAGCCAATGCCGATAATGATAGAAAGTTCCTTGAGAGTATTGATGTCTTTTTCAGGAGCTTGGGCCAGCATTGCACCGGTTGTGAGCGGACCAACGAATGAATAGCTGGCAGTTTTATATTTCGCAATAGTATCCAGGTTGATGGTGTCTTTTGGCAAGAACGCCACTTCGACATCAAGCAACTCGCCGCCAATGACTTCAAAAATTTCCTTGTTAAGAATCGCTTCGGCTTGGTCGATAAGTTCAGCTGGTCGGTTAATTTTTCTTACTAACATATGCGCATCGGCAATTAAGGCATCACCCGCAAGGAGCGCTGCGCTGAGTGACATGTGCGAAAGTTCACTTTTGTCTTCAAAGAACTGGCCGTAGTGTTCGTCGTATTGGCCGCTGACATTTTTAACGCCGTAGCGAACTGAATCGCGGTCGATAATATCGTCGTGAATAAGCATTGCTGAGTGAATAAGTTCATGTGCTACTGCCGCAGGAAGGATGTCATTTAAGGTACCTTCTGGGTTATACGCTTGATACGTTGCCAGAAGCATGAAAGGTCGCAGGCGCTTGCCGCCCGCTAAAATCAATGTCTCGATAGATTGCCATAAACGCACGTAAGACGGGCCGAGCTCAGTGGCTTCAGCCGAACGGTATTGGAAATAACTTTTGATGTACTCATCGACAAGCTGTTTCGCCACCGTAGTATCTATACTAGTCGAGACGATTTGCATACTCCCCCTACTATACCAGAGATGTCATTTCTTACTGAACCTTCAATGTAACAATTGAAAACTCGGTGAGAAGGGCGTGTGAGTAAAATGAATTACTCACACGCCCGGGTACTACAACCTCACTACGCGGCTTTCGCCTCGGTCGCGTACTGCAGGGCAACTTCCGGAATTTCCGGAGCCGGCTCGAGAACGAGCGGCTTGGTTTCCTGAGCAGACACGAACAGCTTGATAACCTCGGACTGGGTGTTCTCGGTCGACTCGTTGATCAAGGTGATTCCCTTGACTGCAGTGTCTTCCACTTCGGCATACGCCTGCTTGGCCTGAACCAGCGCCTGCAGCATGCCGTCGTTCATCACCACGACCGAATTGGCCATGATGTTCATGGTTGCCGGCGTGATCATCGGACGAAGTGCAGCTGCCATGTTGCGAGGGATCGCGATTGCCGACGCTTCCGAGAGTCCCTGTAGCGTGGCGTTGAGTGCGTCGTCCATGGTTTGGATGGACTTAGCGGCCTGTTCACCGCGAATCATTTCGCCCCATTGCACGATGGTTTCTCGCATGGCCGGAACCATGATGTCAATCATCATGCTGAGGCGTTCTTTCAGGCTTTTTTGAGCCTTGCCCATGTTGCGCAGTCGCGGTGACGACGCCCAGCCCACTTGCATGCGCTGGATGAAGCTGATGCGACGGGTGGTGAGACTCAAGCGAAGTTCCAGGAGGTTTTCCATCTCTTCGCGCTTGTCACGCCAACCAACCGAATCCTTCGGAAGCGCCTCGAGTTCCGCTTGGACCCTCGAGATGTCTTCGTCGAAGTGCACACCCATCTGTTCCATCATGGCGATGACGATGACCATCTTGCGCAGAGCCTTCTCGTTCTCTTCGTAGAGAACGCGGCAGGTTTCCACGCTTTCCTTCATCGCACCCTTCTCGATTTCGAGAACACGCGCCGCCTTGTCGAGACGTTCGTAGACGCTCTGACTGTCGATATACATGTCCTCGATGAACGAGCCGGCCGAGTTCACGAGCTTCTTGAGGAAGTTCGAGAAGTTGTTCATTGCCTCTTGGAACTTCGGATCCTGAGGGTTCCACTTGCGACTGAAGTCGCTCATGTTTTTGCTCATCTCCTTGGTAATGCGTTCCATCTCTGGAATACGCATTTTGCGCTGGGCGGCGGCGACGCTGTTTACGGCTGCGTTGATCCCGTTCATGGCGGGGTTGCCGAAGCTGTCGAGAACGGACTCGTCCTGTTTGATGGTCAGGAACGTGGCAAAGGCCTGGTCGCGCACTTGGGCTTGCTCACCTTCGGTAAGCCATCCCATGCACGACAGCGTTTCGAGGTTGGACGAATCCATCTTCTCGATTTTGCTGTCGTACTTACCTTTCGGGGTGCTTTCGTCGGCACCAGTGATGGCGCCGAAGTCGATTACTTCCTCTTGGGTCAGTGTGGTCATCTTTTTTCCTTCTTTTCGATTGCGATTGGATCGGGTTGGATGAGGCTTGCTTCGTCACTCTGAGCGGTGGCATTCATGATGCGCGTCGTGATTTTGTAATCAGTCAGCCCACCCTTGGTTATTTCGCGGATGTTCAAGAACACGCCAGCTTGATACTGGTCAACCGATACCCGACCATCACGAAGCCAGGCTTCCGCCTGCTTTTCAGTAGCTTCGTAGTACAGCGGGTTCGCTTCGATGTCTTGGAACTTTGTCAGTACCCGCAACATAACTCCCAGTTTCACCTCGTATTGTCCGGTGACCTGTTGAATTTCTGTTTTGGGTGCTCTGGCGAACAGTTCGAGAACATGCTTCGTGGTTTCGAGGACCTTGCGGGTTACCTCAGAATCATTCAGTTCGCGAGCCTTCGCTTCGACGTCTTCGAGCAGCTGACGAATAACCTCGGGGGTTGCTTCGTAGCGCTTTTTGGACGTCTTTTCGAGGACTTTGACGTTCGAAATTTCCTTGGTGTGTTTCGGCTTCCGTGCTCTCGTTATCATAACGATTGCGCCGAAAAGAATAACAGCTCCCACGACCCCAGAAACTAAGATGACGCCGATACCCCCTAGGGGGTCAGTGGCGGAACTTGTAGTTGGCTGGTTGCTTTGCACTTCGCTGACGAACTCGTTCAGTCCATCACCCAAGTTGCCACCCTCTGCTGCGTTGGCGAGCTGTGAAGCCTGCCCCGAGTTGAGGGTGCTTGAACCGGCTTCAAAATCGCCACCAATAGAAACGAGAATCGTTTCGTAATGGGTGCGCGAAGCCAGTTGGCTGATGAACGTCGGAATGCTGTCGATCTCACTTTGCGCGCCGGTCGGCAGCACCACGATTGCGATGCTATCAGAGCCGATTTGCGATGAGAGATTTGCTTGCTGTTCTTGGCTAAGGTCGGAAACTGAAGGAGACACATAAAGCACGCTGGTTTGCAGTGCCTGAGTCGCCTCGTCGAGATAACTGATATCGGTTGCTGTAGGCATAGCCAAAGCGAACGAACCAGCGAGGACAGTCGTGAAGATTGTCTTTAGAAGCATTACTACTCCTTCCTTGAAGCGATCAGACACACCGTGTAGTGTGTTGTTGTACCTGGTTGTTAAGGGTGTCGACTCGCCTACTGGATGTAGGCGGACACGTCTTTGAGGGAAATCCCCTCATGTAATCGAACGATAATTCATTCAATCATATGAAATGATTTTTGGAAGTCGGTGGACCAACCGTGGCTGGATTGCCAGGTTGGTCCACCAAGACTCTTGTTAGAAGTTGTTCACTACCGACTGGAAAATGAGCTTGATGCGACGTGCATCAGACGCGTCGAACACCTGTCCGCCAGAGGCTTCCGCGATGTCCGTCAGTGGTCCCGAGTCTTTCTGTCCGTACGAAATCGGGAAGACCCGTACGAGCGATTCGTCACCACCTTCGCTATCGTTGCGCATTTCGCGCAACAGCTTGTCGATCGAGGTTGTCGAGTCGGTGTCATCACCATCCGAAAGGACGACGATGGCATTGATCCGGCCCGGTTCTGCCCGGTCGCTCATGTACTGGTACGCGGTGTAGACCGCGTCGTACAGCGGAGTTCCCCTCTGGGGAGTGAGGTTGCCCATCTCTCGAGAGAGCTGTTCGCTTTCACCCGCCATCGGTTTGACCTGTCGAATCTCGACGAGGTTTTTGCCGATGGCACTTTCCACATTCGTGGTAAATGCCCAAACACCCAGTTCATCCGTTGAGCGGAAGTGATCGAGGGTGCTTTGGGCACTCTCGATTGCTTCTTTCATCTTGCTTCTGCCCGTTCCGGCATCGTCACTCATGGAACCCGACACGTCAACCAGCACGAGAACACTCGAGGGCTTACGAATCTCATTCCACTGGTCTTTCGCCGTAGCGACAACCGGAACCGATGGCTGCTCCAGCATGATTGCCGGCTGCGCGGGGTCTACGCCGTTTTCAGGAGTGAACAGTCCAGCGAGCTTGGCATTCGGGTCGACCTTTCGGAAGCCGAAATCGTCGAGCACCTCCTGCGCCTCGCTGGTTTGGACGAACTTCATGAACGCTTCGCCGGCGAGCTTCTGCTCCTCGCTTACCCAAGGTGCGTCGGGTCCGCCCAAGGCGACAATGGGGTTGTCACTCTGAAGCGAACCTTCTTCGGGGTAAATCGCCACCAACTTTTCGCTAGGTGGTTTGATGTACTGACGCTTTTCTACCGGCTCGTCTGCTCCGATGTACTGCCCCTTGTCGTCCACCTTGATGACGTCTGACTTGGGGTTACCGATGTTGTAGTTGATGACCGAGGTTTCCTCAACGGCAATCGCCGACACGTAGTCGAGCGGCTGTCCTTGCTGGTCGCGGTCATACACTCGCTGGAGAACGCTTCCCGTGGTGTCACCGTAGTGAATAACACAGGATTCGAACTCTTGCGAGAACTGTGCTGCGGCTGCGACGTCATCTTCGGTCAGTCCGGCCTGCTTGCCGCTTGCTGCATAGGACTGCATAAGCAACGTGTTGAGGCCGGTGGTCGACGTGTTGGGATTGGTCTTTCCGATTCGGAAAGATCCCCACAGGCCGGCCGCACCGCCGTATTTCCCCCACCCTTGCGGGTCGAGGCATAGGTCGTGCAGGTCGGAGATACCGAGCGGTTCGTCGGGCCAGCCTAGAGTTCGGGCCATCGGCTCGGGCATCGCAAACACCACAGGGGTGCGTGCAAACGACTGAGCGTTTGGTACGAGGGCTTCGCCTTTCACGTCCGCGACGTCGTTGATCCAGGAAGTAGAGGCCGGCGACCACAGCACGGGCTGCGGCTTGACGGTCTGGTCGGTGGGCCAGGACTCTGAAAGCTTCAGAAGTCGGTTGGCTTCACCGGAAGACACATCGACAGGTGCAACGCGTGCACAGGTCTTCAGTGCCTTCGCTTCGTCGGACTTCTCGAACATCTGCGACAGCTCGGTGAACAGGTTTACCTTTTCGGGCGATACGGCTGCGATGACTGGGGTACAGTCACCGAAGTCGAAGTCGCTCAGCGGGTCTTCCGGTTCGGATGCGAACGTGCAACCAGACAGGAGAACGCCAACGGCAATAAATGCCGCGGCGAATCCTGTGAATCTTGCAGAACGTTTCACGAGTGTTCCTTTCGATCGGGTGAATAGGATGAACTACTTGGTGGTAGTGATTTTTCTGTTAAGTCTACTCTGAAAAGGCAATCAAAAGTGACCGCCAAATACAGCATATTAATTATACTACTTTTTATACCATAAGTCAATGGCCGCAACAGGGACGAAGGTCTTCTCGAATGGAATACTTCAAAACATTAAAATGTAAGCGTCAATTGCTAGGTAAACTTCAAGAATTCTTTATTTACGACCGATTCGAGCTGTCGCCATTGTTTGTCGGCTTCATCGTTGATATAAGAATCGTCGGTATCAGAGTCCCCTACGGTTTCAAGTGCTTTAAATTCGAAGTTAATATCTTCCATTGTGTAATCGAATTTTACGTTTAGTTTCGATTTATTCGAGTTAACAAACACATAGTTTGCGAGCTTCTTCTCAAGATGGCGATGATTTTTTTGGAAAGCTAAGCTAGTAAGCCAAAAGATGTAGAGGTCTTTCTCTGTTTCAATAGGAAGCAGTTTGTCGAGTTTAAGGAAGTGCATACTTCTATTATAGGAAATATGAGGCAATCGGAGAAGGTGGTAACTTAGTCTCGTTTATTTTTCCAGGCAGGAACTCGATACGATTCTTTTAACGAGAGGTTGTCATCGATTTTTATCACCTTGAATCCGTCTTGGAATTTATGAGTTTTTGTATCATAGTCTTTTGCTAGTACTGTATCGGAATAGTGGCGCACGATTAAAGTTTTAATGGTATTGTCTGAATCAAGAACGTAATAATTGTGAGAAGTCCTGGTGTACAAGGCTGCAAAAGTGGTCGTGATTGTAAAGATGACGAAAATTAACACTATGAGGTTAAGGATTGTACTGTCGACGAACCGTGTATAGACATTTTGAGTTTTCTTCTTTTCTGATTCTATTTTTGCATTACGTTTGTCTGCTTTTTTGTAGAAAGCTTCGAGGACGTTTTTCCATGGCAATCGTTTTTTGCTGAAAGCATTTGCAATGAACGGAGATGTCGATATGAATAATAGAAGTACTAACATACCAAGCGGTATAGTCCATACATTATATATTTTGGATGCACTCGATAGGTCATTTGAGTAATAAACGAATTGCAGGATTATCAGGGCGTAAGTGGTAAATAGCAAAAAGGCAGCCTGAAAAAAATCATTTACCAACCTTAACCAAAGCTTCCCTTCGTGCTTAATTTTCTTACCCGATAAAACAATTTGGTAATAAATTTCAGTCCAAACTTCAAGAATTATATACGCAGCAACGAGGCCAGCAAGTCCGATGAGTAAAGTATACGGCGACAATTCGACCATATCTGGGCCAATTCCATAAAGAGAGAGTACATAAATTTCAGATAGTAAGGCGATGGCATAGGCAGCAACGGTCGCAATGAAAACTACTAATGTTTTATTAGCTTTGAATAGTGGTGCGATGATTAGCTGCCGTTTGGGGATTTCGAATTCTGTACTCATAGATACCTTGTTACTACGTTACTCTTCGTTATACGCCGCGACAATAGATTGCCCTACTGCTATCGAAACCATTGTTTGTGCGGTATAGAGCATTACGCCACGGTGCGTACGAGCGCGGAACCTTTTTGTGAAATAGAGGTCGTCATCAGATTTAATAATTTCGTGGGCCAGTACCTCGACGCTTCGATAGTTGGCATCAACAAAAGAATATTTTTGATTAATGATTGTGACAAGTTCGTTAAGGCTAATGTATGAATGTTCGCCAACTCGTAACCCCTGGCCGGTGTGAACGGCGTTCGGAAGCTGAGCTAGGTACTCTTGGATCTGCTCTTCGTCGTAGGCTTCAATTGCTTCGTGGTGACGACGAACCATACGAATGTCGATATCTTGGTTTTGCTTTAGATGTTCGAGTGCAAAGCTATCGACGTTAAGACGAGTGAATAATCGGCCTGCAGACGCAAAGGTACGAATTTTGCCGTCTTGCTTAATTGAAGCTTGGCCACGGGTTAAGTGTGGTAATGTTTCGAGTAGCTCATTGTATAGGGTGTAATTGTTCACGATGGTTTTTACGGTGCCATATTCTTTAAAAATAGCATCGATTGATTTTTTCATAGCCGCCATGTGTACTTCGTCAATGTTGCCAATAGCTGACCCGTTTTCAATACTATCAACGGTGAAAATGTCCGCCATTGAAACTTGCGGTGCGGTGTTGTCTGCAATTTTATCGACGATATCGATAGCAAGTGCTGGACGATTATCGGCTTTGTTGCGCAGAATACGGCCGGTACGTTGACGCGCAGATACCAAGGATCGAGTTGGGCGGGCGTTAATAATAACGTTGGCTCGCTGGCTATCCCAACCTTCGGTAAGAACGTCGATGTACGTTAAGGCGTCAATTGTTCCCTTTTCAAGTTCGGCATAAATCTTTTGGCGAGCTGCCGCTGAAATAGAACTGGTAATAGCGCTCACTCGGATTTGGCGTGGAATACCGTTTTCATCATCAACAAATTGTTCAGACAGTAAGTCGGCTACAAGGTGTGGGTGCATCATGGTGTCGCCTGGGATACACGCGATAATAGGCGTATTCCCCGCTTGAATCAGCTGCGTAGCGATTGATACAACCATCCGGTTACGTGCTTTGTTGTGAATTAATTGCTTTAAGCTTTTGTTTTCGTACTCACCAAGAGCGCCAATTGAGAATTCCTGTGCAGTGGTTGTTGGTGCTGGAATAGCAATTGGAATGACTGATGAGAGCATATCGAGTTGGATTGCTTCTTTGAGGTCAAGACGGTGAATCAAAACTGGCAGCAAACTTTCGAGGCTACGAGATGCGTGGTAATCAGGTGTTGCGGTGAACCCAATAATCAGCGTTTCAGGATTGATGTCTTTAATGATACGGCGACTGTTAGTTCCGAGTGCCTTGTGGCCTTCGTCGAGGAAAATAATATCAAAGTGTTCGTTAACCAAGTTAATTAACTTGGTGTGGTGTGTGCCCTGCTCGTCAATAGTGGTGAATGGTGCATCGGCCAGTTTTACGAGTGAGGCGTAGGTTGTAATGGTCACCTGCGCTTCAAGGCCACGCATACCACTTGGCGTGTCGCTATAGAAGGTCCCAACGCTCATGTTAGGTGCGAAGCCTGCAAATCCTTTATCGCCACGGCTGCCACCGAGTGTTTGGCGCACCAGGTCTTTTGTTGGGGTTACCACAAGAATTTTTGGTGGAGTTTCCGCTTGGTAACTAAACGCTTCGGCGAGCGTTACGAACAGAACGGTCTTCCCTGTGCCTGTTGGCGCTTCAATATAGCCCCGGCGATTACCGTTACGAAGGAAGTCGGTAGTATCTTTAATAATTGCCTTTTGGTGGTTATAAAGAATGTCGGCTTTATTGCCGTCAGCTGTATATTTTTCTAAATTATCGAGAAATTTCGAATACAGTGCCGGTGCCGGGTTAACTGACGTAGTGACTGGAGTTATAGGCGGGTTCATCAAGCAACTATTATCTCATTTTTGCGGTAATTTGTCGCCTGCTTTTTTTGCGAAATGTACAAAATGTTTTTTTAATTAAAAAAGCCTCCATTGCGGAGGCTTTTTATTACTTAGCTGACATCCAGCGACGTACTCGCTTGGCTCGTAAAAATGCTCTCATGCGCGCTTCTAAAATGACGTCAATTTTTACTGGTGCATCTCGGCGGCGAGGTGTCTCAATGTACGTAATAATTTCATTTGTTGTCTTCATACTGGTCTCCATAGTCTTTAAAAATAAAAAACAACTAAAACAAACTGCTTAGCTGTACGGGTTTAATTTATAAGGCTATCTGGTGGAGGTACTAACCGTTGATAGTAGTCTCACGACAGGGAGCCGGACTTGAGTATAAAGACTTCCAGGGACGCTTTGCAATGAATGCTAGTGTGTATGTGGTCTATATATAATTATACGACTGTCATGTGGGTGATTCAATGGAAACATTGAACAAAGAAAAAAGACCCCTTTACGCGGGTCTCATGGTGAGGGCTACTCACAACGACTCAGAAACTGAGTACGGTATTAGTACAGCGGATACGTGTACTGCGACGTGGTCGGCGGAACGTCCAGCGCCCAGTTTGCACCAGGTTTGCCACTCTGGCGCTTCTCCCAGAACTCCTTAACCTCGAAACGAGGCGCGAGAGGTCCAGAGACCGAGAGGCTGCCGGTTTCCTGGTTGGGAAGCTCGACCTGCACGTGGTACTTGAATCGCTCCAAGTCGTGCCCGCAGACGTCGCTGTAGATCTCCCAGATGCGAGAACCGTAGAGACGCTTGGTGTCGAGCGTCAGCATCTCCAGGAGTGCCATAGGGCCACTGGCGAACCACTGGACCAGCACACTCGTTGCCCCAGGGTTTCCTTCCGAAAGGGCGGAAACGATGGAGACTACGTCCATGTCGAACGTAATGCGATCTTCAGATATTTCGGGCATCGAAATGCCACCTCAACCTTCGTTTGTTAATTCGCGTTTGCAAAAAATAATCTAATCGAGTAGATTGGTAGTAATTATAGCATAAATAGTATTAAAAGTCAATATACAAGTAACACCTCTTTCATGAGGTGTTACGATGATAATCTTGGTGACCCTTCCCTATCCGATTTTTAACTCTATAGTGGCGGAGATAGTTCGCTGGAACGATACAATTTGTAATATAGGTGTTCAGCTATCCCCTACGGAGGCTGTGTAGCGCATCCGCGTTACATTCCTTACTATAGTAGAACTGGGTTATCGCTTTCGGTTCTTAGATTTTGGTTTCCAGCTCGCTAGCGAATTAGCTAGCCAACCGGTCTGTGGCGCTCGGCGGTAGATAGCGTTCACTTCATCGACAAATACTTCCAGTTCAGTTTTTGTGATTGCCGTATCCATAGAGACTATCATACGGTTTTTTAGACCCAATAGGTCTTTTGCTGTCTCGCGATGTGCGTCAAGTTGCTTGTCGTAGTTGAAGCTTAGCTGGTAAAAAGAAAGTCCAATACCGACAATAGCCGCGACGATACCCCAGAAGGTTAAAGAAGTCGAAGTGATGTCTGGAATAAGTTGGGCTAATTGCACAGCTAATGAGAACAGCAAACTTACTAGCACGAGAAGTCGCATAATCTTTGAGCCAAGAGCCATAAGTTCCGCCGATTTTTCATGCACCTTGTGCGTAAAAGATAAATTTACAAAAATTGTTTTTGCTGAAGTCATTAATTTTCTCCGATTGGTACGAATTGTTTTTTACGAGCCACCACCACTCCGTTCTTTATAGCATAGCATTCAACGTAATGCGTCCCTTCGAAAGCAGTACCGTCCTTGTATATGGATTGTGTCGATGTGGGCTGTTCGATGGCTCCGCGTAGCTTTCCCTTTTTCTGGGCTTCAAGGCTTAGATTTCTGACCTTCCAACGAAAGTTATAAGAGCTAGCATTGTCGATTACTGCACGAAACTCAACTTTAGCTGATTTAGGTAATTTACCACTCAAGGCGTTTAAGGCATCGCGAAAGCTTGAAGCTACACGCCAACCTTCATGCTTCACGGTAGAGTCGATGTTGAATGATAGCGAAGTGTCAATCTGTACAGGGTATCGATCTTCGATCCATTCTTCGGTATCGGACGGAAATTTTTGCTCAAGCTGTCTTACTATGACTAACGTTTCATCGTATGTGGGGAACTCACTTCGGAATACGATGCGCCACTGGTCACATGCAGATATGTAATCTTCATTTAGTTCATAGTCTCGTGCTTTCTCAATCCGCACCTGAGCACTACCGATTCTACTTAATGCATCGTCCGATAAACCCGCATCAACTTGATAAGGTAGCCACTCGAAAAATCCTTCTGTTAGCTCGGACCAATCTTGGCCATTGTACTCTGCGTCTAGAAACGCCACCACTAAGTTTTCGATAATGTATGACTTTATGGTGTGACCAGTCTGATTATTCCAGTGCTTAGTCATCCTTATCATACGTCTGGTTATTCCAGTCTCGTCGTTTGATCTCTTGATATTATCCATTTCAGCTCGAGGATCGTAACAATCCCAAGTTCCACCATTTTCTGTGTTCGGAATCGTAAAAGTGCCGTTGCTCTCTTCGAAGCATGGCAAAACTTCTACATTATAGCCTGTCGCAAATTCAATCAGCACAACCTTCCCCCATACTTTATGCTGGGTCGAAGCATGTGAGTAGCTCACCTCGAGACGCTCGCGTGCCCTTCGCAATAATTCAGCGGGACCGTTGGATTGGTGCGCTTTGTATTGGCTAAGCGTTTCCTGTGATATTTTAAAGATCATATCAAGATCACCGTCCTCTGATTGTAGTTCGGTTTTCTTGCCGTGTGAGCCTATTTTGAGTCTTTTCGAGCTGCTATCGCCACCACTATAAAACTCAGCGTATAGTGAATTACCTACGCCTTTGAATTTGGTAACGATATCTTTCCGCTGCGCAGAATTCAACCTAAGCCCTCTCTCAAATAACTCGAAATGCTCGTCCATGTATGTGTATTATAGGCTTTTTCGTGACATTTACATCATCTTTTTTGTGTAATACAACTTGTGCTTATGTTTCGCTGTGTACGATACTGTTCTACGGTTGTATAATAGTACCCGGCGAGCATTCCATCGTAAGATGTCGTTAGCTCGTGTACATGAAAAATCTTCTTTCACCTTGAAATTATAAGTAGCAAACCGTCGCAAGACACTGGTGGCGAGTAAATGACCAGTAACTCTTGCCACCGCTAGCCGATAAGGCTGGCATACTTCCCCCTTACCCACTCGACGTCACATAGGGACGATATAAGTATTTTTGAGTAATCATTGATAGTTACAGAGAGGGCAATTGGTACGTCTAGTCGTGATAGCACGGCTAAGTTAAAAGAATTTGAGAACCGATGCACAACCAACTCAACGCTACAAGGAATTTAGAGGGCAAGCGACAATTAAGTCGCCTTGTAAAGCGAAAGGAGCAGTTGCTATGGCATATTTCAGCCACAAGCGCAGTGTATTAACTGTGCAACGTGGTGATATGAAAATGACCCATAAGCTGTCCAACACGTATGTAGAGGTACGATTCATCGAACCCCTCCAGCAGTTGTTGCAGTGGATCATCGGTAAAATCACCACATTCTTTTAACAGTGTTCTCGATTCAACCATCGAGGCCAGTGTGGAGAGAAATGGAAAGTATACTATCTGTAAATAAGTTGGCTTTTAAGATAGGTGTATCCCGCCAAGTTCTTGAAGATGTCGCAAAGAATAAAGCATCGCACTATAAGCCTTTCATCAAGTCTGAGGTGAAAAAAGACGGCACTGTTAAAGAACGCAAAATTGACAATCCCGACCGTGCAATTCGACAGATTCAAAAGCGAATTAATAAAGTTATTCTGCAACCTTATTGCAACGAACTTCCAGCATATACGACTGGTTCAATAAAATCTCGAAGTATAAAAGATAACGCAGCGCCTCATGTTGGTAAGCAGACAGTTCTTGCAATAGACATAACTAATTGCTTTCCTAGTATCAATTCATCTAGTATTTATACCGCATATAAAGAGATTTTTAATTGCTCACCACCAGTTGCTCGGCTACTCACGAAGTTAACGACTTACGGTGATAGAATTCCGCAAGGTGCGCCAACAAGCCCAAGTCTCTGTAATGTAATTCTTGAACCTCTCGTGGCGACATTGAATATGATAGCAATTAATAACGATCTAAATTTTACTCAGTATGTTGACGACCTAACTTTTTCGGGTAGTAGAAAAGACTTGTTGAGTGCAAAACCTATGTTGCTGTCAGAAATACAAAACAGCGGGTTTGAGATTAACGCCAAGAAACTTCAAATGTTTAACGGCAATGAACGAATGGCTATCACTGGCTTAGTGGTTAATAAAACATTGGGCGTTGGTAGAAGATATGTTCGAGAAGTTCAAAGAGACATTTTAAGAAAAAAAGTTTCTACCGCAATTATCAAAGGCAAAATTGCATACATAAGTTCCATCAGTAAGTCACAAGCGCTGAAGCTTGTATATAAACTGCCTCAAGACAAGAAATCAAATAAATCAGGCTAGTAAGGATACTTCTCGTACAGATGAACAAGAGTGTTTCTTGCTTCTCGCCCGTAAGACACTAATTCATCTTCGCTCATGGCTAAAATCTTATACAGCTCGGGAAATTTAAGACTAAAATCATTCACTTCGGTTGATTCAAGTTGCCAACCAAACTCTAAGAGTTCGATCGTTTTTAAAAGCAGAACGGCTCTTCCTGCGATTATTAACTCGTTCGCAAGCTCATCCGTGTAGGACAGTTCCAGTTTGTTTATTAAGCGAAGCAGAACAGACTGTCCTTTTTCGACATCGGCAAGTATATCATTTGGGATATTTTCCGTTAGCCACTCGTTAGTTATTTCACTGGCTATCGTCTCTTCTACTGCTGTGAGGTCATTGCCTAGCTGGCTTATCTGAGCTCCCTTTGCCTTTTTTGTTGCGCCAGTAAGGCTGTTGATTGTATCGAGAAATGTCATTTTCATAATCATACTCCTATTTAGATGTGTATTGAAGTCGTATCTTTTCCTATTTACCCGAACAAAACCCGAGTGTTTCAGTATTTATCAGTATCAACAGACACTAGCTGTCCTAGTAGCTTCTGGGTTACGCCACGCTCAAACATAGACCACCATAATCCTTCAACGATACGATTACGATGATTCAAACCGAACAATATACTAAGCACTTCGTCGCGCGTAAGTGTGCGGTAACTGTCTAGTTTAATTGTATTCACTAGTAAATCATCCCAGTTGCTAATAGTCGGATATGTTAAATTGTCATCCGGGTCGTATCGCGCCCATAGAAAAGTCTTTACGTCTTGAGCGATTTGTATGTTTGTCCATGACCCTTTCTGAGTATTGATATTAGCTAGAATACTTTCGAGGGTCACAGGCATTATAGTAGGTTTACTCGTACTCCTTTGCTTTCGGTGCTGCCGTGCAACTCGGCTAAAGAAGGCGTATTGTTTAATGGGATATCGAAAACAATGTCAGCTGTAACGCTATTGCCTGGATTGATGTCATCGTTAATTTCAGCGCCGATGTAGTTACCTGCCGCAACGGAAGTTGCATGAGCATCGTATTCGAAGCGCTGCTCTTTTGCGTTGAACAGATATTGGCCATAAGCTCTAATCCTGTTGGTAGTATCGCCAGAATTCGTAACGGTTATATTAAGCCGACAGAACTGTCCTTGTGCCGTTGCACGAGAAACTACTACGTCCCCGGTACTGATTTCTTTCTCGCCACACTTGAATGAATTTACAATAAAATTAAATCCTTCATCGCTTACCGATGTCCCGAGCGCTGATGGTGCAGCAGCTTGTGGAGAGTTGTCGCTTTTGTTAATTCCGCTAGCAATCATCGCACTAATTAGTCCTATGCCGCAGAACACAAGAAAAATTATTCCTAATACTCCAAGTGCTGACACCTTACGTGGTGACTGTTTTCGGCTGATGTGTGAACCGTTCTCTTGTTTGATATTCATCTTCCATGTACTCCAGGTTACGTAGATGTGAACCTGTGGCAAACAAAAAAGCTCGCCACAAGAGGCAACCTTACGGCTACCCACTACCGTTTCCAGTAGCGACAACGCAAAGAAGTTCTCATGACGAGCTGTTTCTTTGCGTTGATTTGATGGCCATACCTGTCCTTGCGGCGGCTTTAGGTCTAGGTAGCAAGCTACTTGGTCACAATTATAAGGTTATTTCGCTCAAAACGATACCCTAGAATGAAATATAATTCATAAACACACAAATACCCATCTAATGTGGCAAAACCCCTCAGGGAGGCTCTCAGCGCGCCACAGATACTGCCCTATTGTGATAACTGGGCTGTATGTATCATAATAGGTTTAACTATGAAAAAAAGTGCAAGTTATTGGCTGAATCGAGTTGCTATAAAGCTTCACGAGCTACACTTCAAAGGTGTAGATTACAAGATTGAAGAACACCGTTGGCTGTTCGATTGGAAAGATGAATTGAGTCTTGAAGAAAATTTGAAAAGTGTTGAAGCAGAAGACCGCGCATTAAACGTTTTTACTCAGTCCGGAGTAATTAATAGCCAACACATTACAAACTTCTATCGAGTTCAGCAACTTGAATCTTTCGATGACCCCTATAGAGGGCATGTGATATGGGCTGAATGGGATGATTTTGACCCTCCTGTGCGTGAATATAATTACTTACGTATTTTAGATGAAATCAATTGGGAAAGGTTTCTGGCATTCTGTGCTGACTATAAACTCAACTATATGGAAGAAGTAATTCCGGCATCGCTCGAGATAAAGAATCAAGTTCCAATTATTCACGCGGACGGTAATACGTACGTACTAAAGACGCTTCAAAACGGCAGTACGCTAGATATTATTAAAGTTGCCTATGACCATCTCGACATCCGTTTCGGATTTGACGATCTTAGGCGGTGGAGTAATAAAAGTTACGCTGCTCAAAAAAGCTTTACTGTCATCTTCCGTAAAGGCAAAAACGTATTTAGTCCAGGCAGTTTGTTAAGCCCTTTCGCTGATATAAATGCACAATCTTTTTTGCTCAAGAAGCAAGCCGATTTAACTCCCCCGCAATTAGAATTAATCCATATTTTAAGTACCAAATAGTACCACAACGGGTCTAGGCGTGTACCGCACATGTACATGCATACTCGTTTCTTTTCGCATGTCTTAAAATCACAAGCAGACAGTTCGAAAGAGTGCTATCAAGGTTAATAACAACTGTCCATCTTTTTAGCACTCACAAACAAAAGGAGCTTGGTTTATGCCATGGCAAATAAGAAAAAAGTGAAGCCACTATCGGCTGCTCAGCTTACGGCGTTACCTATAAGCATTGGCGAAGCAAGCAAGTTATTGGGTCCAGTGACAAACAATTTAAGCGATGAATATATTGCTCAAAGAATACTGCGCATGAGTGAAATAGCAAGGATATTAACAAAAGCTATGGATTTGCAGAAATAACATTATAATTGTATAAAATGGAGAATTTTCATGAAAAAAATTGAAGAACGAACACAGAAAACAGCATTGGGATACTTGCGTATTTCAGACAAAAAACAGATTAAAGGTGAATCAATACCAAACCAGCGCGAGGCTATTGAAGCCTACGCAAAAGCTAACAATATAACAGTAATTGATTGGTTTACAGACGAAGCTAAGAGCGGTAAAAATACAGACCGTGAAGCACTGCAAAATCTTTTACGTCTAGCTACGAAGATGAAGGGACAGATAGATTACGTAATTGTCTACAAGATGAATCGTGCATCTCGAGATTTGGCATCCTACTTTACTGGGATAAGGAACGTATTGGCTACTTTAGGCATTCAAGTTAGGTCAGCAACTGAAAGCTTTGACGATACGCCAGATGGGCACTTCATGGAGGCAATGCACGTATTGGTAGGTCAGCTAGATAATGAGAATAAGCGAGAAAATGTTACCGCCAATATGACTCGTCTAGCGAGGCAGGGGTACTGGCAGCATACGCCACCGCGCGGATATGAGATGTTACGAATCAAGAACGAGGATGGTCACCCCCGCCCAACATTGAAGCCAAATCACGAAGCAAGAAAAGTAAAAGATATACTCAAACGCTGGAATAGAGGTGACATGACAGAAGGGCAATTGATGCGTTATGCAGAACAAATCAAATTCTATTCTCAAAGGAATAATAACCCTATAACTCAAGACGTAGTTCACAAGATAATCACTAACCCTATATACGCTGGGTATGTGTCAGATAAGTTTACTTCAAACGAAAAAGTTCAGGGTAAACACGAAGCTTTAATTACCCCGGAGGTGTTCGAGCAAAATCAGCTCATTATATTAATGAGAAATAAATCATACATGTCTGGACTCAAGCGCCAGGCGACAAACGAACTGTATCCCCTGCGAAGATTTGTGCGTTGCAATAAGTGTCAGAAATACATGACTGCCGCTAGTCCGCACAATAGTCCGCGATACTATTGTGCGAGACCAAACTGTGCAAAGTCAGGGTCAATTATGACAAAGAAACTTCACCCTCAGTTTGAAGAATTACTATCGGTCATTACGCCAACTGATGGTACGCTCAAGCTGCTCAAGGAACTGTTGACTCGTCAAGTGAAGAACGAACTTGGACACTTGAATCGAGACATAGCTCAAATCCGAGACAAGTTAAGTGAGAATGATTCTTATGCTGAGGAAGCAGTGAGTCTGTATATACGCCGTAAACTATCCGAAGAGGAAAAGGACGGTGCTGTAAAAAGAGCTAATCTCGAGCGAGCTAACTTACAAGCGAGCTTGATGGAACTGGAACAGAAGCAGACTGTTAGCGAGAAGAATATCGAACACGCTTTAGGCTTTATGGGTAGTATTCACAAGCACTGGCGCACTGCCCCACTTGAACTTAAACAAGCGTACCAAGAACTAGTCTTTCCAGAAGGCTTTGTATACGATATTAGTAGCAAAAAATTTATAACTCCCGTTATTAGTCCGCTTTACAGAGTAAAAATGGACGAACTGAGAGCTATAAACGATAAAAAACCTGATGTGGTGATCCCATGGAGAATCGAACTCCAATTGCCAGGATGAGAACCTGGTGTCCTAACCGTTAGACGATGGGACCGAATTTTTGAGAGAACTGAACTAAGCAATCTTACCAAAAACACCCTACTCTGTCCACTCTAGAACAGATAGGTCGCAATCACAAAGAAGCCTGAGATAACAACCACTACACCGGACAGTAACGCTTTTAAGCCAGACTTGAGTTTAGAATTTCCCCAAACGCCTAGCAAGATAAAGCTTGCGATCAGACTATATAAAACAACAAGTAGCGATATAAGCGAGACGTTAAATAATAACGACTGTCCTGCGAAGCTTTCGGTGACAATTCCAAATATAGCTTGCGATGCCATGATGAGGCTCACGAGCATTACGACGAGGAATGGTCCAGCACGAAGGGCGTGTTTGTAGAAGGTTGTAAATATCGCGCTATACGCCTTATAAGATGTAAACAACCATATACTTAAAGCCAAAGCGGCGCCAAAGACAAGCATCATGACTGAGGGCGTGCCAGGAGATAACGTCTCAACTATGCTGTATAAACCAACAGCTAATAGTGCAAAGCTGACAAACGGATACGCGACATAAATACCAATACTCAAAGCTGATTTGCCAAGGCCACTGGTAATTGCCTCAAGTTCTTCGTCTTTTACCTTTTTACGGGCTTCTTCAGAAAGAATTTCACCTTGGAATTGCTCGCCTGGTTCACGGTAAATAGTGGTCAGGTCGCTGTGATCTGCAATTTGCTCAATCGTACTCAACTCGTCGTTATTCGGTGCGTCGAGTGTATGATTGCGGTCCATGTTAGCCTAGTTTCTCGATAACTGAAATAAGTTTGCTTGGAGTAATTTCGGCTTTAATAAGGTAGCCGTCGGCGCGCGCTTCCATGGCCATGCGAGATTCGTCGTCTTGTTCAAAGTTAGTGAGAACAAGCACCTTTGAATGAGGAATCAGATCTTCGGCGCCACGAAGTGCATCGAGGATTTCACTTCCGCGACGTTCGGGCAGCATCACATCAAGCAAAATAAGGTCGTATTGTTTGTTGCGCGCGGCGATTAAACCGTCGTTGCCGTCGATCATCCAGTCAACTTCGTAGCCAGCTTTTTTAAGGCTGCGCACATACATTTCACCGATGAATCGGTCGTCTTCGACGATAAGAATTGATTTAATTGCCACGGTTATCCCCTATACATGTTGTGGTTTTTGATCCAACCACCTTCGTTATTGATAAGTACTTCGTTTCCATTATTACCCGCTTTGAGCTTGTCTGCAACTATTTGGTAGGTTGGCAACGAAACGGTAAAGGTTGAGCCCTTGCCGTCTTCACTACGGACACTAATGTTTCCACCGTGTGATTCAACAATTGCTTTGCTGATGTATAAGCCGATTCCAGTACCGGCAACGGTTTCGCGTGAGCGGTGTGAACGGTAGAATTTTTGAAACAAGTTGCTAACGACATTTCCGGGCATTCCAATGCCGTGGTCTTCAATGGCGATCTCAACGGTATCGCCTTTCGAACTTGCTGTAACGGAAATTGCACCACCGTCGTTACTATATTTAATTGCGTTGTCGATGAGATTGGCGAACACTTCGCTCAGGCTAGCGGTATCTGCAGCAATTTCTGGTAGGCCATCTGGGATGGTAACAGCCAGTGAGCGTGCTTGTGAGCTCGCCCTAAGCTGCATGTCGTCACGAATGGTGTCGTAAACGTCGAGCAATGTTGTCTGCGCTAGATGCATCTTCAGGTGGCGACGGTCGAAACGTGAAGTATTCAAAATATTATTGATGTATCCCGACAATCGGTTCGCAGAAACAGTTAAGCGATGGAAGAGTTCTTTTTGCTCTGGTTCGAGTACGTCTTTTAGTTCATCTTGAACGACATCGAGGTAGCCACGGATAACGGTAATTGGTCCACGAAGTTCGTGGGCGGCAAAGGCAATGAAATCGAGCTCTTCTTCACCGACGCTATATAAGTGCGTACGGTCAATCAGGGTAATGACAACTTCACTTGAGGTGCCTTTATTGTATGAGGCAATCACGTCGAAGTAACGACGGTCTTCTTCATTTGGAAGTTTGTTCGTAACGCGCGCCCAAGTATGTTCAGCACGAACTGCGTTTTCTTCACATTCGTCCCACCACTTTTCAATCGTGTCGTTCTCGTTAAACAGAAGGTCGAGTGATTGCACGCCGTTTTGATCAATTTTTAAAGGGGTGGCTTTATTGGCATAGGTAATTTGGCGGTCAGAGTTCATAATAACGAATCCACAAATCGTTGCGTCGAGCGCAGCTTCAATTGAAGCCTTCGTATCGGCGTGAATAGCTTGGCCAGTTGAGGTTGCAGGAAGTTGTTTCTCGCCATCGGCAATAGGATCTGGCGCATCGGCAGCAAGTTGATACAGTGTTTGTAAAACAGGCTTAAGGCCACTCTTCGCGAAATGTGAAGCATTTGGGTTGGGCATTGTTGTGTCGGTAGGCTCGCCGGCAATATGAGTAATCGCCGCAAGAAGATGTTTAATTGGCTGCGCAACAAAACGGAACACAATCAGTGATGCGACAACTCCAAGGATACTTTGGGCAACGAGTGTCGTGACGAATGCGAAGGGATTTTCTTTAAAAAAGCCGAAGTATTGCAATGCTACCGCGATACCTAGCAGAATGGTGAGCTGCAAAACGATAATAAGAAAGATTGCTCCCCTTTTGAACCTAGGAAAGAAGTCTTTAACAAGTTGCGGCTTTTCTATTGCCATGTAACGCTACCGCTTCCGTTTGGAATTGCAGTTAACCAAGTTTGGCCACGCGCTAATGGAACATCTGCACCTGCTGCATCAGTAAAGGTGATTTGGGCTGTTTTACTGGCTTTTTTCCAGGTCACTTCTTGAACGGTACCGTCTTGGAAAATAGTGGCTGCACCGCTCCCGATAGCGTCGATTTGCTCGCGGTAGCCGTCTTCAAGTACCTTCACTTGGTTTACCTTCATGGCAATCACAACACGTGGGCTAATTTGCCCCGCTTCCCTATCGAGGTGCGGTTTGCCAGCTTGTGAACGGTCGTAGGTATTAGTTGTTGCGTTGTAGTTGTAGTGACTATTAAATAATGGGCCACTTATCTTTACATCGATACTAGTTGCAGTTGGAGTTGCTGCAACGCTATCTTTGCGAGTGAAGCCAGTGAATTCAGAAGTAGTAAAGCCTTTTTTCGCATTTAGAGCGTCGATCCGTTCGAAGCTTGTGTATACGTTATGCGGTGCATAGCGGTCGGTTGCTCGCCAGTAAGTTGAGGCGTTAAAGAACTGGTCGATGTCGCGGTAGTTGCCGTTGCGGACTTCCTTTAAGGCAGCTGCACTTCCGCCAACGTGGGCGACACTCGCGTTAAACCCAGCGACCCAATCAACGTAATATTGACGAACGCTACGAACAGGTCCAATAAGTTGTGGTTTTTGCTCTTGGTATAGAACGAGGAAACGGGTAATACCACCCTCGGCAATTGCTTCGAATACTACTCCGCTGTCTTTCAAACCAGATTGTGGACGAGCGTCAGGGCTATTTTCCATCATAATGCCAGTAACGGCTGCATGCGTGGCTGCTTCGGTCTCAACCTGATTACCGCTTAATGGTGAGTAGTATTTTGGCGGTTCAGGAGTAGGCTCTGGTTTTACTTCTGGCTTGGTTGTTGCGACAACCTCAGGGTCTTGGTTTAAGAAATAAACAGCCGTAGCAGTTCCGCCGGCGGCAACCAAAACTAAAAGAATACCCAAGATAATAGATAGCTTTTTGTGGTGTTTTAGCCAATATTTCACTTTTGGTAAAAACGGACTTTTTGGTTTATTTGGCGAGTGCCTAAACATAAGCATAAGTATAACACGACGAAACGAGAGTTCAACCAGCCGCCCAGGGGTCACCTATTGAATTATTTAGCTTTTTGTGGTATAATACGCTTTATGGGTACACGCCCAATCATTGAGCGTGTTCCTCGCAGCTTTTCAATGAACTATTCCATGTTTCAATTACCTCTTTTAAGGAGAGATATGAGTTACAGCTACGGCTACAAACCAAGCCTGACGGAGAAACCCTCCTTCTGGATTGGGTTGGTCATCGGCATTATTGTCGTGATCGTCGGAATCATCTGGTTCTTCGTTGGGGTCATGTATGACTCCACCGCCATCGCAATCAGGGAGCTCATCGCTTTCTGGAACGCTGGGCTGTTTCCGAACGGCTGGAACATCTTCCTCGCTACCCCGTTCTTCTGGACGATGGTAGTAGTTATTGCGATCATCGCAGTATGGATCTGGGCTTTTTACGACGACAATCTTGACCTTCGCTTTATCACTGCGTCAGTTATAACGGTCGTTCTGCTCGTCGGTGTTGTTGGCTACGATATCTGGAAAGGTGTCGTCTACAACAACAACGGAGCTGGCCACTACTTGACTACGACTTCGTTCGTCGTCAAGGACACGGCTAAGCTTCCATCGATGCTGACCAAGCAGTCGCAAAACGGCAACCTGACCGTCGAAATCGAGCAGGGTGACCTGCCGACTTCATGGACGCCTCGAGTTGCTTCGGCAACCGGTGCGCTCAGAGTAATGGAGCTGACGAGCGAAGCCGTGAACAACACGGAACTGATGGCAGAGACCATGACCTACCTCTACGGAGAAGGTGACAATGGTGTCTGGACGGCAATTCGTGACGGTAATAACCAGCAGTCGATTTACGGCGTTTCGTCGTGGAACGGCACTGGCGATAACGTTGAGACGTGCCGTTTCGAAGGCGATTACAAGATCGACAAGGCATATGGCGGACTGTGGGGTAAGAACCTCACGAACGCTGTTGCTGGCAAGTATCCGTCCTTCAACTACAACGAGAGTGACATGTGGGGATACTGTGAAGGCGATCAGCCGATCATTGTCGTCCCTGGTGTGACTCTCTCGGGTATCGACGTTCGCACTACCGACCAGTCCGCTGGTGTGGTAACGATCAAGGGATCTACGGGTGGCGAACCCGTTATCACGCTCCTCACGGACGTGAAGGCGGGCGACTTCCCTGGCCCGGTGTATGCTCAGCGATTGGTTGACCAGCAGCGCGATGCGCTCGACTGGTCTGCCGGCTACTGGGCGAGCGTCAACGAGCACTTCGGTTTCGAAGTGACGAACGTCGAATCGCAGTCGGGCAACAACTCCAACTACCTCATGAAGAGTGAGGAAGATGGACGCCTGTACTGGGTAACTCCTCTGAAGCCTCAGTCGGCGAAATCTCAAACGTTGATCGCCTATTCGGTGACTCCTGCGGATGAAGTTTCGGCTCCGGTGCTCAACCATCAAGCTGTCTACGTTCTGAACGAAGACGACGAGCGGGTTGTAAACCTGGACGACATGCTGGCCCGCGTTACCGACACGGTGCGCGACCAGTACCCCGGCTTCTTTACGGGTAAGAACCCCGGCACTATTGCCGAGTTCTTGCCTGTTTCGGACACCCAGTGGCAAGTGTTTGCCGAGGTGAGCGGACGAGTGAAGTTCCGCATCGACGTCAACGTCAATGCGCGCATCACTCCGAAGGTCATCAACGTCGACACTGGCGAAGAAGTGGAACCGTCTGATCCCGATCAGGTGGTAACATGTGACGATCCGTCGTCGCTCTCCGATTCGCAGCTCGCTGCGTGTCTGGTGCTTCTGTCTGGCGAACTGCAGACTCGACAAAGTGAATAAGTTCTAAAGCTGTGCGCGAGCCGGTGTGTGGATGTGAAAACATTCGTGCACTGGCTCGCCACTACCTCTATATCTGAAAGATATACTGATGAGTCCAAAAGGACGAAAGGTAGAAAAAATTATGAACGATATTGAAAAATTAAAAGTTATAATTCCCCGCGCGGAGACCTTTGATGATATCGAAAAACTCGATCTCATTGCGGATGCTTTAGCAGCGCAAGCTTTGGGGAGTTCTCAAATTCTAGCTGAGCAATTCAACCTTAAAACTGAAAAAGACGAAGATTATTAACTCAGTTTGCTAAGACTATTTTCAAGCCGTGCAAGTACGGTGTCTGGGCCAAGTACGGCAAGCGTTTCATTTAACGCTGGGCTAAACGGTGCCCATGATACTGCTAAGCGAATTAAGCTAAACAGAATACCTGGTTTTTGGCCGGTAGTTTCAAGTAGGCCGTTGAGTGTTTCTTGCAATGCTTCAGGAGTATACTCGCTGCTCGAAAGTGCAACAACAGCTTGAGCGAGCAGTTCGCGAATGCCATCGTTTCCAAGTGCTACTAATTGCTTGTTGCCTTCAATCATTGTCCAGTCTGGTATTGGTTCTTCGAAGAAATAATTCGTAATAGTTGGAATATCTGCCAAAGTTTTAAGGCGGTCTTTTACAAGTTCAAGTACTTGTTTTTGGCGTTCCTCACCTGCTTCGTGGGCTTTATCGCTCCAGAAATTGTGACTTCGAGCAAATAGTTCATCAAGTGAAAGCAAACGAATATGTTGGCCATTTAACCAGAGCAAACGTTGCTCGTCAAAACGCGCTGGGCTTTTTTGTACGCGGTCCAGTTGGAATTTTTCAATAAGTTCATCAACCGTAAAGATTTCCTGTTCGGTACCATCGTTCCAGCCAAGTGTTGCTAAGAAATTAATCATTGCTTCAGGCAAGTAACCGTCGCTAGCGTATTCAAGAATATCTTTTGCGCCATCACGTTTACCGAGTTTCTTCTTGCCATCGATAGCCATAACGAATGGCAGCGTTGCAAGAATTGGCCGTTCAATTTCCAGTGCATCGTAAATGTTTAAGAATTTTGGTGTGCTCGCAATAAACTCTTGGCTTCGAAGTACGTGTGTCACACCCATAATCGCATCATCAACAATGTGCGAGAAATTATATGTTGGGTAGCCGTCGCTTTTAACGATAATAAAATCATCAATCGCATCAGGTCCTGTAGAAAGATCACCCAAAACAGCATCGTGCCACTTGTAGGCTTTTGGATCAGATTTAAAACGAAGTGGTTGTGTGCCATCGTACACCGGAGGATTCTCAGGTCGGTGATCGCGGAAAAGGAATGGACGCTTTGCGGCCTTTGCTTCGTTACGGAATGCTTCAACCTCTTCGGCAGTATACGGGTCGGCATATGCCCGGCCAGAATCGATAAGTTTTTGTGCCCATTCAAGATAAATAGGCAGACGTTCAGATTGGAGATATGGTGCATCAGGACCGCCCTTGTCGACACCTTCATCCCATTCAATACCAAGCCATTGAAGACTTTTTTCGATTTGTTGAATACTTCCGGCAACTTCACGCGCCTTGTCGGTATCTTCAATACGAAGAATAAACGTGCCCTCGCCCTTTGCTTGACGGGCAAGAAGCCACGAAAATAATGCGGTGCGAACACCACCGACGTGCATAAAGCCGGTCGGGCTTGGAGCGAAACGAGATCGTACAATTGTCATATTCCACTAATTATAGCACGAATTATAGGGGTGAAAAAGCGAGTATGGGTTTTGCTTAGACCTATCGCCTCAAGCCTTGTATATTTTCGTTCGGTCGCTTTGGCGCCTGCGGAACTCGCTACGCTCAGACAGTCCTCGGCGCTCAAGGCTCCTTCTCGAAAATCTACAGGTTTCAACGAATGGTCCTCACAAATCCCATACTCGTTCTTCCCTGTTATTCGTACTAAAGACTAGTAGCGATATGACGAATTTGTTCGCCAGAGAGTGGCGCATTGTTGCTCGAGATGACATATAGTACTCCGCCATTTACCCAAGCCGCGTTGTTGCCGTAAGAATAAACAGTCAACCCACGTTCCTTGGTAGTAATGTAGTTCTCGCCAGCGTCTGGTCGTACAACGTTATCAAGTACCGCTGATGAATCCCATGAGCTTCGTGTTTGCGTAATGGTGTAGCTGTTTTCTTTGTTACCGTTCGATTTGAACTTCAGCGCAACTTCTCCATCACTATAAGTTACTGGGTGGTCAAGGCTGTAGCCATCTGGAACATATTCAGGATAAGTAGCTTCTACGCCAGCTTGTGCTGAGGCGATGCTTACTGAAACGGCTGGGACGAAACGGTAGACGGCATATACTGCGAGTCCGAATAATAAGACAATACCGACAACAATAAGGAATCGACGTCGTAATTTGTTGACTTTCTTCTTTTCTTTTGTCGCTTTTGCCTTTGGAGTTGCTAATGCGGTAGCGATGGCTGCGTCTTTTACTTCTTTACTTGTCGCAGGTTTTGCAACAACAGGCTTAGCGGCCGAGGCACGAGCTAAGGCTTTTGCCGCAACAGGGTGAACCTGTGGGGCTTTGTCTGGTTTTGCTGCAACTGGAGCAACTTTAGGTACTACCGGTGGTGTAACAACAGGGTGCGGAGCAAACTTGCTCACTTTTGTGCTGCGAGCCATGTCCATGTGACGACCAGTTGTCGGTCGTTTTGCAGGAGCTGCTGGCTTTTTTGAAACACGGCGAAGTAGCGTTTTGGAACGCTGTGTTTGGCTGTGAACTTGTGTCGCTGCTGTAGCGGCATCACGTTTTACAGCTGGTGATACTTTCTTTTCTTCTTTTGGTTCAGCTTTTTTAGGGGCTGGTGTGGGTTTAGTATTAGAAACACGACTTACTTGGTCGTAAACTCGTTCGCTAATTGGTAGACCAGTAACGGCGTCATAAGCACGCCCATTAATAGTAATCGTTTTGTTGGCTGACATTTGGTGTTAAATCCTCGCAGGTTTACTCGCATTAATATGTGAGCCTCCGTGCCCACACATCGTTACGTCCTATAGTAGAGCAAACCATTGTGCTTATGCAAGTACTTCATAAAATATCTTTAAATTTTGCTATACTATAGAGGAATTTATGTTTAAACGACCCACCAAAAAACAACTACTCATACGTCGAATCTTTTTTTCGACTGTCGCAACGCTCGCCGTGCTTATTATATTAACGGTAACTATTCTATCGCTTCAGGGGTTCCGCCTCGATAGCGGTAATCGTCTTGCCCAAGGTGCGCTGCTGCAATTTGATTCAACACCGAATGCCGCAAACGTATATATAGATGGTAAAAATACTAATGTACGTACTGCTGGCAAGCAAACGGTCGTTGCCGGTGTTCACACTATTCAGTTCACAAAAGATCGTTATGAAAACTGGAACCGCACTATCGACTTCCCTGCAGGTACCCTTACATGGTTAGATTACGCACGCATGGTTCCAAAAGAACGCTCTCCTCAAACTGTTGCTAACTTTAAAACAATCGTTGCTGCTAAAGCTTCCCCTGAAAATAAGTTCATTCTACTTCAAGAAGCCGTCGACCAGCCTACTTTTCAGTTAGCCGACCTACGCTCGACTGACGTAAAGCTTTCAAACCTTGCATTACCTGGAACGCTTTACACCGATTCTGCTACCGAAGGTGTTACACATAGCTTCACATTAGATGAATGGAATATTAACGGTCGTTACGTTCTTATTAAACACGAATTTAAAGGCCAACTTGAATGGTTAATGGTTGACACTGAAAACGTTGCACAGAGTATTAATATTAGCCGATTACTTAGTGTTGGATTTAAGGACCTCCATTTTGCAGGTTCAAACGGACGGACGCTCTTTGGCCTTGCTGACGACGATAATATTCGTAAGTTAGATTTGTCATCGGCAACTATTTCTCGTGCGCTCGTGTCGCACGTAGAAAGCTTTGACCTGTTTGATAACGATACTATTAGCTATGTTGGTCTTGACCCTTCTAATACTGCTCACCGCGTTGCTGGTGTGTATCAAGATGGTGATGATGAGCCGCACGTACTGCGAGTTGTTGATTCACTCGATACAGTATTAAAAATTGCTATTGGAAATTACTTTAACGATAACTATGTGGCAATTGCTGAAGGTTCTGTGGTTACGATTCTTAAGGGTAGTTACCAAATTTCTGGCAATAATGACATGACTGATTTAAAACAAATTGCAATTATGGAACTTCCAAGCAGTGTTACTCAATTGTCTCTCAGTCCAAAGAGCGATTATATTCTTGCCGAAGCTGGCACTTCATTTATAACCTACGAGATTGAACACCTGCGGAGTGCAAAAGGCACCCTTGATACTTCAACAACAGCCGCTTCAACATCTCTACGATGGCTTGACGTTGCCCATGTATGGAACCAACAAAATGGTTCATTAGTTATGCGTGACTTTGATAATTCAAACATCTATTCAATCAATGCGGTTACTGGCGACTTCGATGCGACAATCAGCCAAAACGGACGCTTCTTCTATAGTGTTGGTAAGTCTGACGACGGTTTTACACTACAGCGTGTAAAGATGATCCTCGACTGATATAACCAGTCAAATTAATATGTAGCTTAGCGAGCGCCGAATAGTCGTTCAACGAATGTCGGTGAACTACCTGGAATGTTTGCTTCTGCTGTCGTACCGCTATCTACTGGCGCTATGGCGGCTGCAGCTGGGTCTGGGCTTACTTGTTCGGCTGTGACTAATAAACGGTCCCGAGAGGTTCCTAGAGGCGTACAGGTAATAAGAGTAAGGATTGGCTTATCGGTTGGATATACAAGCCTGTTTACTTCTGTTGGCTTCACTACTTCGGTCTTCGTGACGACGTAGGTGTAGCGCTTGCCTTCGTAATTTGCGTAGACGGTATCGCCAACGGTCATTTTTTCAAGTTGAGCAAAGATAAACTTGTAGTCACCACCATCAAACAAGTCATTGCTTGAGTGTCCTGAAAGTACAGTGTTCCCTACTTGGCCTGGATGGCTTGATGCACCAGGAATAGCAAAGTGCGCTAACCCATTGGCCATAGCTGCCATTTGCGAGTTATAGTCGTTGCCGACATCGTACGCAACCGGAACATCGACGTTAATTTTTGGAATGATCAAACGAGGGTCTGCACTCACTGATGAGTCACCTGAAGGATCGATAACGATGTTTTGCGGGCTAATAGTACCAGGAGAGACATATGCGTTAACGGTCGCGATAAATACTCGGTTGTACTGCAAGAAGACGAAAATCAAAATTACTGATAGTGAAGCGATGATTGGAATGAAGTGACGACTGCCGCGAATTTTCTTCGCTGAATCTTGAACTTTACCGAGCAGTTTTTGACGAAGTTCGAATAATGCTTGGTCTTTGTTGAGTTCTTCGGTTGTAGCCTCAAGATCAGTTTGTTGAGTAAAGTAGCCGCTGCCTGTTGTAGAACCAATTGCCTGTGCCGGCTGTTGGTGTGTGCCTTGAACTCCAGCAACTGGTACAGAAGGCTGTTGAGCCGCATAGTAGCCTTCGTAATACTTTTGGTAATACGTTTGCCATGCGCTGTGGTACTGCTTCCACTGCTCAGCCTGAGGCTGCGGGTGCGGATCGTGGGTACGATTGTATGGGTTGATGTCTTCTTGAGCCTGGCTAGCAGGTTGGATTTGCGTAATGCCATGTGTTAAAGTTTGCGCTTGAGGTGCAGGCGTGGTGGCAACATTACTATCGCCATACATAGCGTCAATCTGCGAACGGAGAACATTCGCAGCTGCATTTTGATTTTGTTGTGATGGTGTGCCGTTCGTGAGGTCCCCACCAGAACTGCTATTATCAGGTTTCATATCTATATTCCTATTACTTTTTATTGTACAATACTTAAAGTGTTTCTAATAGAGACAGAATAGTACGGCAATGGCGGATTCGGAAATGAGTAGACGCGCGCGTACACAACTATGGGCGAATGGCGGAATTTGGTAGACGCGCTAGACTCAAAATCTGGTTCTAGCAATAGAGTGAGGGTTCAAGTCCCTCTTCGCCCACCAACATTATGAATAGAATCCCTCTGGGGTTCTATTTTTATTCTTGGTTGAAGTTCTTTATAGCTTGGCGTGCCAATATTAAATCGTGAAATGCACGCTTGTCTTGGAACTCGGGCCTGCGCGATATTGTGTTTATGCGGAGATTCTTTAAGACCTCCATTGCGACAGTGCCAGGTTTTAGTAAAGGGTCGACCATGTCGGTCGTTCGAACCTCTCTTTTGTTGAACGTTCCGTCAGCTCCTTGTTCGTAAACGAGAAAATCTGCCGTGGTATCTTCGGTCCCTATATCTGGATGAGGAATAACAATAATGCTCGGTTGTTTGCGTTGTTCTGCCTCAATTGGCATTACTAATAAATTAATCATCGCTTCAATGTTTATTAATTCATTATTTGATAGCTCTTCATTGAGTTCATTTTTCGCTGAAAGAATAGAGACACCTTCAATTGCTAATTGTATCTGGGCGGTCTCAAGGTCAAATGCATCCATTTTTGGAGACCGTGGTGACACAAATAATCTGTTCCACTGCGGCATTACGAAACGGTTAATTTTATGAAACAACAACTCACTTCGTTGCGGAAACAATTCGGGCGCAGACGTGACGATTGGCTGATATTGAGCGTCAATCACTTTGATGCTATCGTTTACCCAATCGCTATAGAAATGTAATTCGTCTTTGATCATCTTTATCTCTTGCTCATCAACAGGACTTGTTTTGTCGACGAGGTTTTTGAGGTATTGAGCTTGTTCGCGGGGGTGCTTGAGCTGTGCGTCAAGAAGTTCGTGCGAGGGTGAAAAAGCCTCTAATTTTTGCTTGTCCGGTGTGTTTGAAGAGGAATCTTCAGTGGGTAGAACATTCATTAAGCCTAGTTATAGCATGCTCTCAGCCTATTCAGCAACAATAGCAGTCGCGGCGGCTTCGAGAGGCTTCGATGGATTCCATAACCAGTACGCTGCAACTTTGCTAGCAACATCACCACGCCAAATTGCCATCGGATTAGTCCATTCAGTTGAAACTACTTGGCCATCATAAGCAACAACTAAATAGTCTTTGTGAAGTACTGCGATGGTCACCGGGTATGAAATGGTAAATTTATGCACTGCTTCAATAAGTTGCACGAGCTGCATACTGAATGTCAGCACTTTCGGGTAATAAACTGCTTGGAATATTTTCTGTAGTTGTGCAAATGAGGCAATTAAAAGCGTATTTGGTCGTTCTACCAGTACGCTGGTGCTGTTTTTTACAAGGTCAATTGCGTCGCGGGTAACTACAAGCTTACCTGAATATTTTTGAATAAATTGTTCGTACGCAATGGCAGTTTCGCTGCTTCGACCGGCGTCGCCGATAAGGAGTACTTCGTCAGCCCAAGCGCCGAGTACGGACATTTCAGTAATTGCTTCTTTAGCCAGGCTTCCTGAAGGATTTGTCGGTCCGTACACCGTGTCGGAAATAACTTTTGGAATCGCTTTTTTCAAACCATCGGGCAAAAGTACACGCACCTGCCCTACTCCACTTTGTGTTGCGATTGTGTAGGCTTGGGCAACGCCCGCGAAGCCAAGTTTGTTGCCGCCAATAATACCAAGCTTGCCAGACTGAGTTTTGGTTTCAGGCTTGCTCCATTCGACATCAGGAAAAATTGGAGATGCGGGGTTTTGTTTTTTCCAGTAGTCGTAATCCATTAGAACGTTACTTCAACACTCACGGGACAGTGGTCTGAACCCATAACGTCAGCGTGAATTGCTGGGTTAGAGATTTTATCAGAAATAGATGCGCTCGCGAGCCAGTAATCAATACGCCAGCCGATGTTTCGTGCTCGGGCGTTCGCCCAGTGTGTCCACCAACTGTAAAGCTCAGGAGTATCTGGGTATGCGGCGCGTAATGTATCGACAAAACCAGCTTTTTCGAAACTATCAAAGCCTTCACGCTCTTCATTTGTGAAGCCATGCTTACCTACGTTTGGTTTAGGGTTCGAAAGGTCAATTTCATTGTGAGCTACATTTAAGTCGCCACTAAATAATACCGGCTTTGTTTTTTCGAGTTCTTTGACATGTTCAAGGAACGCAGGGTCCCATTGTTTGTGACGAAGCGCAAGTCGCGATAGGTCGCCTTTTGAGTTTGGGGTGTAAACGGTTACCACCCAGAAATTCTCAAACTCAGCCGAGATGACACGACCTTCTTTTGTAGGGTCGCCATAACTATCGCCCGCGAGGCCGTACTTTGAAGCGATGTTATCAGCAAAACCGTTAATAACGGTGAGCGGTTCAGTTTTACTAAAAATAGCCGTTCCGCTGTAGCCTGCTTTATCGGCACTATTCCAATATAAGTGGTAGCCGGGTAAATCAAGTTCAACTTGTTCAGGCTTCGCTTTGGTTTCTTGGAGACACAAAATATCCGGTTGGTGTTCAGTAATAAAGGTTTGAAAAGTGCCTTTATTTAATACAGCACGAATTCCGTTGACGTTCCAAGAGTATAGTTTCATATATTCATTTTATCATCTATAGCAACAAACGAGTTAGAGGTTCTTCAGGAGCTTGCTGTTCTCTCGTTGTTGGTCGCGCTTTTTGATATCATTTCGCTTGTCGTAGTTCTTTTTACCCTTACCCAGTGCAATAACAACTTTAATGTAACGGCCTTGAGTGAGGAGTTTTAAGGGAATAATACTCATACCGGTTTGCTTGCGTTCGGCAAGGTCATCGATTTGTTTTCGGCTTGCAAGCAATTTACGTGGTGACGTATCGACTGTTGCATCTTCCGCGCCGCGGGTGTTCAATACTAAACTAAAACTAGCATTGTTAAGCCAAAGTTCATTGTTGCGAATGGTTACGAACGAACCTTTCAACTGTACTCGCCTATCGCGTGCTGCACGAGCTTCACGGCCAGTTAAGGCGATACCTACAATTAAATCTTCGTCGAGGGCGTAATCAAAAGAAGCGCGGCGATTAACGATCGCGCCAGTAGAAACTTTCTTTTTCTTCTTTTGAGCCATAATAGCTACATTATAACAGATTACACCAGTGATTTGATGGCGTTCAGCAAGGTCTTTGCAGAGGATTTCCAAGTGAAGTGAGCAGCATGAAGCTTACCCTGTTCAACAATAAGGTCGCGAGTAGATTTATTATCCAGCTCTTTTACTTTGCGAGCAAAATCTTTAGGATCAAGCGGTTTGAAATACAGCGCACCTTCGCCGGCAACTTCGTGAAAGACGGGAATGTCACTCAGAATTGCAGGCACGCCCATTGATAACGCCTCAACTGCTGGTACGCCAAAGCCTTCGGCTAAACTGCCACTTACGAGGGCTGCTCGGTTAGCAAGTAACTCAGCGTATCGTTCGTCGGTCACACCGTTATAGAAAATAACATTAGCCTTTTTAGGTATCAAAGCTTTCAATTCATCCGCACGCGTGGCAGTGCTCTTGCTAAGGATGTGTAGTGTGTACCCAGGCAAGTAGTTCATACCTTTAATAAGTGTCTCGACGTTTTTATATTCCATTAACGAACCCATATAAATAAGGTTGCGAGGTTTCAAGCCAGCTGGTTGTTTCTTGGTAAGTTTGGCAAGGTTTTGTGGGGCGTTCGGCACTACGATGATTGGTCGCTTTGTTAACTTTGCATCTTCGAATTCAGCGCGCATTGCCTTACTAACCGTCGCAACTAAATCAGCGCCGTTTAGTGAAAGGCGTTCTGGAACCTTCGTTGCGTGATAGGCCTTCCAGCCAAGTTGCAGTAAGAACGGCTGCCCAATTGGTGCGACGTTGTAGTGATAAAAAATCATATCGTGTGAGGTAAGAATCAGTTTGAAATCGCGGCCGAATGAACCCATAACCTGCATTGGTGAGAACACCACGTCGGGATGGTACTTATTAAGAATGAGTGAAGTAAACGGCTCTTTAACGGAAACCGGCGAGTGAATAAGGATGAACTTCGCCTTCTTCGGAAGAAAGTCCAGCTGCTTCTCATCGCAAATGATAAAGGTAACTTTCGTAAGTTTCGCAAGCGCATTACCAAGCTCGGTCGAATAACGACTGACACCATCATGAAAATCGGTGCGGATAAAACGAGCGTCGAAGAATAATTTCATATTGGGCTTATTTTAGCATGTCGTGCTGCGGAGGTGGGAATACCTTTGGCGAAACCTTTAAATTTTAGTGAGAAAGCCTTGAGCACCGAGGACTGTTTGAGCGCAGCGAGTTTCGCAGGTGCCAAAGCGACGAACCAAAAATTTAAAAGGCTTAAGCCAAGAGTACGACCAACTCCGTGGCAGGGCATGGTATAATACAAACCAATATGAAGATACTTATTGCGTCGGATTTACATTACCCGACTATCAATGGTGTTGCGACGTTTAGCCGCAACTTGGCCAAGGGCCTTGCTGCTCATGGTCACGAAGTGCTGGTTATTGCACCAAGTCAGAACGGTAAACGTTCAAAAGAAGTCGATGGCAACCATGTCATCGTTCGAACCGTTTCTGTTATTTTTCCGTTCTACCAAAACTTCCGCATCTCGTTAAACCCTGCGCGTGAAGTTCGCAAGATTATTAAGGATTTCGATCCTGATGTAATTCACATTCAAATGCTTTTAGGTATCGGCCAAGCAACAATGCGCTACGGCAACAAAATGGGCATTCCAATTGTCAGTACTAACCACGCGATGCCTGAAAACTTAATGGACAACTTGCGTTTGCTTGCACCATTCTCACGCCCAATTAACTACACTATTAGCGCCTACGGTGCGCGTTTTCACTCGAAGGCAGACTTCGTGACGCTCCCGACACAATCTGCAATCGATATGTTTAAAGCCAGCGATCGTATTACCGTTCCAATGGCTCCAGTTTCTAACGGCATCGACCTTGGCCGTTTCGCACCAGGCAAAGCACCAGCTGCTTTATATAAGAAATACAATCTTCCAAAAGATAAACCAATTATTACCTATATTGGTCGCCTTGATGCGGAAAAACACATGCCTGTATTGCTTAAAGCCTACGTTCGTATCCTTGCCAAAAAACCTGACACACATATGTTGATTGTTGGTGACGGTACTGAATCTTCTAACTTGAAATCACTCGCCAAGCACCTTGGCATCGATAAGAAAATAAGTTTCACCGGCAAGGTTTCCGACGAAGACCTCGTTGAATTGCACCATGTTGGAACGGTATTTTGTATGCCATCCCCTGCGGAACTTCAAAGCATCGCAACGCTTGAAGCTATGGCGAGCGGCCAGCCTGTAGTTGCTGTTGACGCCGGTGCGTTAAAAGAACTCTGCCAAGATGGTCGCAACGGCTACCTTTGTGCTCAAGATGATGAAGAAGGAATCGCGAACGGACTACTTGCAATTATTAGCGATCCTAAGTTGCGCTCAAAGATGAGCAAAGAAAGTTTAGCTATCGCGCAAACGCACGACCTTGAAACAACTTTGAACTTATTCGAAAAAATCTATACCGATTTAATAAACGCCTGAACATACTTGGCAACTTGTTCTGGTGTTTCGTAGTGGGTTAAGTGCCCAACGTCATTAATTACTCGCAACGTAGCTTTGGGAAATTTCTTCACTAAGGCGTATTGATCGCCAAGCGGCGTAATGTCATCTAACGAACCGGCAATGAGTAATGTTGGTACCGGAATATTTGGTGCGAATTCCCGTACGGTTCGAGTGACAGACACTTTAAACCCTTCAAGGACTGACTGTGCAGTATGGAAACGGCTAAAGTGTTGGCGGTGCTGGTGATGGATGTAAGCACGCAATTGTTTGTCGTGGGTTTTAGAGAGTGTGACACTCATCACTTTGACAATTGCTTGTGAAGATAGCCATTTGTAAGCTGTTTTTTCTGGTAATTTCGCGCCAACGTTGTAGTAAAACATCGCAAGTTTTGTCATTACTCTGTTCGGACCTTCGAGTGCCGGTGAGCCAATTGGGTTTACGAGAATTAAACGCTTAATTGTCGTTGGGTATTTTTCAGCGTACGCGGCGCAAACAATACTACCAAATGAATGACCGAGAAGAATTGGCGGTTCGGTTAATTTTAAAGCCGTCATATAGCGGTGTAGCCACATTACGTAGTTGTCGAGGTCGTATGTTTTCATTGTTGCGCCTTTCCCAAAGCCAGGAAGGTCAGGAATTACCAAACGGTGGTTTTTGAGATGGTTAGCAATCAATAAAAGTCCGTGGTGAGTACCGCGGAAGCCATGGATCATAACGATAGTTTGTTTGGTGGGCATTACTTCATTATACGGTACGGTTAGTGTAGATGAGATTAATTCAGGTCATCCAAGATACGATTTAGTAAAAGGACGTAGCGAGTATTCTGAGAAGTTGCTTCTTTGTGAGGTAAAAGTTTCTGAGATAATCTTTCATCTGCGCGGTGAAGTCGACGCAAGTATTGTACGGCATCTTTTGTGGTTTGCGGGCTGTCGGTTTCGTTTGTAAAGAGAATGATTCTTTCGAAGTAGTCATTTAAAACATCTGCAGATAGTTCTCGTGTCGGTATTGTGTCGAGAGAATTGTCCTGTGCAATGGTTGCAATGTGGGTTAACTGATTCCATTTTTGTCCTAGGTGCTCGGCTTCTTTTGGCGTAAGGCCAGTTTGGAACGGATTTCCTTCTATTTCATCTGTAGGTCGATCTCTTGGTGTGCAGTTGCTGACAATAATTCGCGCAATACCACCAATGCGAACCGCGGGGTGTGAACTTTTTAAGGTATCGCACCAGTCATTAAGCTGCTGTTCGATGGCGGCCTTATATTCAAGACACTCCCAAATTGCTTCAGGAGTGTCTGAGTTAGGTTTTTCTGGAATCGATGGAGGATCGTATTCCATGGTCCCCTATACGGCTGGTTGTAGGTTGTGCGCTTTAATTGCGTCTTGTAGTTTTGGACGGTCGAAGCCCAAAATGATGTCGCCAGCAATGTCAGTTACGGGCACGCCACGGAAGTCACCGTTGATTTTAGCCATAAGTTCATCGTTTGCTTCTTGGTCAGCTTCAATGTCTTTAGCAATGTAAGGAATTCCCATTCGGTCAAGCCATTGCATTTCAGTGTGACAGAAGGCACACCAGCTTGTGCGGTAAATAGTTACTTGTGGAGTTGCAGTTGCGTCGCTCATATTATTTCTCCTTAAGATCGGTATTATTCATATTCCGGTTTCACTATACATTGTACAGTAAACTTACGTATCTTACAATATTATATACTGCTTTTTGCGCAATGGACATATACAACACCTGTAATGTTTGTTACACTGTTAACTATATGACTAAGTCGCCTCGACTGACAAAACAGCCAGGCACGTCTAGCGCAACTCCTTCAGGCCTATCTGGCCCAATCGTGTTGCTCATGACTGCACTTGATACTACCTGGAGGGCTTTTGTTCCTACTATCGGAGGAACTTTCCTTGGAATTGGTATCGACCACCTGTTTGGCATCGCCCCTATTGCGACGATTGTTTGTCTGATACTTGGTTTTGCAACAAGCACACTATTAATAGCCCGACAATTAATGTCGGTACGGAGGAATAAGTAATGGCATTTTCAAACCCGACTTTCTTAGCCGCTACTGAACTTCACGTATCGATTTCTTCGCAACCACTATTTGAGGTTTGGGGAATTCCGGTCACGAACGCTATGGTCACTGGCCTTGTCGGGGTACTTATTACTTTGGCTATTCTTTACTACGTTGGTGGCAAAGTTAAAAAAGGGAAATACAACCGTTTCGTTGGGTTGGTGCAATGGGTATTCGAAGGTCTTCTGAAACAAATTCACGACATCGTACCCGACAAAAAGCTTGCTCGTAAAATTACACCATTGGCTGTAACAATTTTCTTTGTCGTACTTATTAACTACTGGTTGAGTGTTGTCCCTGGCCTTGAGTCAATCACTTGGAACGGTGTTCCGGTGCTTCGGAGCCTCGCGGCCGATTTGAACTTTACGCTAGGGCTAGCGGTTATTACCCTATTTACCGTGCAAATGTACGCTATTAAATACCTTGGTGCGTTTGGAAACGGTGCTCGTTACCTACGTAACCCATTTAAAGACCCAATCGGTGCATTCGAAGGTATCCTTGAACTCATTGGTGAGTTTTCTCGTGGCGTTGCCCTCGCACTTCGTTTATTCGGTAACGCATTCGCTGGTGAAGTTTTACTTATTGTGATTGCCGTTCTTACGAGCTACCTATCTGCCGTTGTGCTGCCATTCTTCCTCGCCTTCGAGCTCTTCATCGGGTTCATTCAGGCCTACGTATTCTTTGTCCTCTGTCTGATTTTTACCTCACTCGCCGTGTCACACCACGGCCCCTCACCTGATCACGAACCTGCTCCTGCTAAGAAAAAGAAGGCAGTCAGTAAGGCGTGATGAGCGCGAGTGGCGGCAATTTGCCTACCCCTGTCGTGATATAATTAAGAAAGTAAATTAAGGAGAAATTAATATTATGGAAGAATTAGCTTTTGGTCTAACCTACGCGTTGCCTGCACTTGGTGCTGCAATGGGTATTGGTTTTATTGGTGCTGGTGCATTAAACGCATTTGGCCGTAACCCTGAAAAATTAGGTGACATTCGTACACTTATGATTACTGCTATTGTCTTCGCCGACTCACTAGCGATTATCGGTATCGTTGTTGCTGTTATCGCGAAGTTCTTGTAGGAATTAAATCGTGAGTTTTATCAACTATCTTGCCGAAACAGCCGCTGCTCCTGAAGCTTCAGGTGATGTTTTTAGTGCCCTAGGTATTGACTGGCGTTTGCTTATTTTGCAAATTATCGCCTTCCTTATTTTGGTGGTACTGCTTGGTAAGTTTGTGTACCCATGGCTCATGAAGCAAGTTGATGAACGTCAAACTGCTATTGAAGCAGCCGCGAAAGCTGCAACTGAAGCTCAGGCCTCAGCAGCTGAAAGCCAAGAACAAGTTGAAGCACTTCTTCACGATGCTCGTACCCAAGCGGCCGAAATTGTAGATACTGCTAAGTTGGAAGCAACTCAAATGTTAAGCAACAGTGAAGAAAAAGCTCGTTCAACTGCAGAAAAAATTGCTGCAGAAGCTCGTGCTGAAGTTGAGAAGAGTATTGAAAATGCTAAGCGTGAACTCCACGATGAAACGCTTGAGTTGATTGCCCTTGCGACCGAAAAAGTCATTCATACGAAACTCGACAAAAAAGCCGATGCTGCATTAATTGCATCCGCATTGAAGGAATCTAAGTAAGATGGCTAAGTTGTCTCGACGAGCGATTGCTACCTATGTTGCCGAGCAACTGACTGGCAAGGGAGATTCTAAAAAAGTCATCCTCCAGTTAGCGGCATATTTAGTAGACACTCGTCGGACAAAAGAGCTGTCACTTATTGTTCGCGACATTCAGTTTTACCTTTCTGAAGCCGGTTCGGTTTCAGGAGTGATTACAACTGCGTCAACCCTCACAGCTGAAACAAAAAAAGCTATTGAGAAATATATTAAAGAACAGACCGGTGCAAAAACTGTTGCGCTTGATAGTCTTATTGACCCATCAGTCATTGGTGGTGTCAAAGTCAGTATTCCTGGCCGAGAACTCGATGCCACTGTCAGCCGCAGCCTTACCGTTCTAAAGACCCGATTTAAAAAGGCTTAATAAAGGAGATTTATGTCAGAATTATCTATCACAGAATTATCAAACGACCTGCGCAATGCCATTGCGAAGCTCGAAACTACCGGCAACTTGGATGAAGTTGGTGTTGTCCTTCGCGTTGGAGACGGTGTTGCTTGGGTACGTGGCCTTCGAAACGCTGGGTACAATGAAGTCCTTCAAATTGAAACCGAAGAAGGTGTTGTTGAAGCCTTCGCCCTCAACCTTATGGAAGACGAAATTGGTGCGGTGCTTTTGGGTGAAGACTCAAAGGTTAAAGCTGGCCAAACTGTTCGCCTTAAGGGTTCAGTATTAAGCGTTCCTATCGGTCCTGAACTGCTTGGCCGTGTGGTTGACCCACTTGGTCGTGCTATTGATGGTGGTCCGGCAATTAAAACGAAGCAACAAGGTCTTGTTGAGCGCGAAGCTGTCGGCGTTATGGGTCGTAAATCAGTCCACGAACCACTCATGACTGGTATCTCTGCAATCGACGTTATGTTTCCTATCGGCCGTGGCCAACGTGAACTTATTATTGGTGACCGCCAAACTGGTAAGACTGCACTTGCAATCGACACAATGATTAACCAAGGTAAGCAGGACACTGGTGTTGTGAACGTCTACGTTGCCATTGGTCAAAAGCGTTCAAAGATCGCTCGTTTGGTTGAGCGTTTGAAGCAAGAAGGCGTGATGGATCAAACTATCATCGTTGCAACCAGCCCAGCTGACCCTGCTTCACTTCTGTACCTTGCACCATACGCAGCAACTGCCATGGGTGAATACTTCCGTGATAACTCACAGCACGCATTGATGATTTACGACGACCTTACAAAGCACGCCGTTGCCTACCGTCAAATGTCACTTCTTCTTCGTCGCCCACCAGGACGCGAAGCCTACCCAGGTGACGTTTTCTACCTTCACTCACGTTTGCTTGAGAGATCTGCGAAACTTTCTGATGACCTCGGTGCTGGTTCACTTACCGCCCTTCCGATTATCGAAACGCAAGCTGGTGACATCTCTGCATACATTCCAACTAACGTGATTTCAATTACCGATGGTCAAATCTTCCTTGAAACTGACTTGTTCTACCAAGGTATTCGACCAGCAATTTCTGCCGGACTTTCAGTGTCACGTGTTGGTGGTGCTGCACAAAGTGGTGCGATTAAATCAGTATCTGGTGGTTTGAAACTTGGCCTTAGCCAATTCCGCGAACTTGCCAGCTTCGCACAATTCGGTAGCGACCTTGATGAAGCAACAAAGAGCCAAATTGAACGTGGTCAACGTTTGACTGAGCTTTTGAAGCAACACCAATACAACCCAATGAGTGTATGGCAACAAGTTGCCAGTATCCTTTCAGTAACAAAGGGCTACTTCGACCACGTGCCAGCTGCGAAAATTAAGGCTGCACAAGCTTCAATGCTTACACGCCTATGGGCTGACCACAAGAAAGATATGACTGAACTCGACAAGGGCGGCAAGCCTACTGAAGAGATCTTGAAATCTATTGAATTGACTGCAATCTCAAGTGCGAAAGGTTTTGAAGGCTAATACATGGCTAATACCCAAGGTTTAAAACAACGCATTCGCAGCGTGAAGAGTACTCGCCAAATTACGAAGGCGATGCAACTTGTAGCTGCGAGTAAAATGCGTAAAGCGCAAGAAGCCACCAAGGCTTCTTCGCCATATACCTTGGCTGCCCGTGAACTTTTGGCGGCTATCTCAACTCACAATTCGGTGAAGACTCACCCACTCTTTGCAACTCGAAAAGTGAACAACCGTTTACTTATTTTGATTGCATCTGACAAAGGTCTTGCTGGTGCGTACAACAGCAATATTATTAAAGTCTACACAAATGAAATAAAGGCGGATGAAAAGAACGGTGTTAAGAACAAAACCTTAACAGTTGGTAAAAAGGCTGCGCAATTTGTATCACGTGTTAAGAATATTGATGTCATTGGTTCATACGAAGAGCTTCCTGACCGTCCTGACGGTAGCGAGCTTCGTGCAATTCTTAATACCGCTCGTGAGCTGTTCGTTTCTGGTGAAGTTGACGCGGTTGATGTTATTTACACCGACTACGTCACAAGTATTACGCAAGTTGCGAAAGTGCAACGCGTACTGCCTGCGGGTTTTGAAGAAGATGAAGCGCCAAGCGTTATTTCTGATGCAACCTACGAACCAAGCACTGAAGAAGTTTTGAATGGTATCGCCTACCGTTTGGTAAGTGCGCAGTTGTTCCAAGCACTGCTTGATTCACGAGCGAGTGAATATAGCATGCGTATGATTGCCATGAAGAACGCGACCGACAACGCATCTGACTTAATTGATGATCTGTCGCTGGCGATGAACAAGGCCAGGCAAGGTGCTATTACCCAGGAACTTGCCGAAATTAGCGCCGGCGCGGAGGCATTAAATGAATAAATCCCGAACGACCGAATTACCGCACATGAATGAAATTATCACAATGAAACGTAGAATAAGAGGAGAAAAATAATGGCAAAGACTACAGGAAAAATTATACAGGTTGTCGGCGTGGTCATCGACGTAGAGTTCGAGACTAACCTGCCGGCAATTAACGATGCTTTGCTTATTAAGCATGGCGATCGAACTATTACTCTTGAAGTTGCACAGCACCTTGATGAGAACACTGTTCGTTCTATTGCTCTTTCTACTACTGACGGTCTTAAGCGTGGCCAAGAAGTCGAAGCGACTGGCGCTCCAATTAGCGTGCCAGTTGGTAACGAAACTCAAGGCCGTATGTTCAACGTGACTGGTAATGCCATTGACGGTAAGCCTGAAGCGACTGGCAAAAAAGCACCTATTCACCGTGCTGCGCCTACTCTTGAAGAGCAATCAAACAAGAGCGAGATTCTTGAAACGGGTATTAAGGTAGTTGACCTTATTGCTCCACTTGTAAAGGGTGGTAAAGCCGGCCTCTTCGCTGGTGCAGGTGTTGGTAAGACAGTGCTTATTACTGAGCTTATTAACAACATCGCGAAATTCCACAGTGGTAACTCTGTTTTCGCCGGTGTTGGTGAGCGTACACGTGAAGGTAACGACCTTTACTACGAAATGCAAGAAGCTGGAGTACTTGAAAAGACTTCGCTTGTCTTCGGACAGATGAACGAGCCACCTGGAGCTCGTCTTCGTGTTGCACTCTCAGCACTTACTATGGCTGAAGCGTTCCGTGACGAAGGTAAAGATACACTTCTTTTCATCGACAACATTTTCCGTTACACGCAAGCCGGTGCTGAAGTTTCAGCCCTACTTGGTCGCCTACCATCTGCCGTGGGTTACCAACCAAACCTTCAAGAAGAAATGGGTGCGTTGCAAGAACGTATCACTTCAACTAAGAAGGGTTCAATTACTTCTGTACAGGCTGTCTATGTTCCTGCCGATGACTTTACTGACCCAGCGCCAGCAACAACCTTCGCCCACCTTGATGCGACGATTGTTATGAACCGTGCATTGACTGAAATTGGTATTTACCCAGCAGTTGACGTGCTTGCTTCAACATCAACCAGCCTCGACCCAGAGATTGTTGGTGAGTTCCACTACAATACTGCGCGTGAAGTACAACGCGTGTTGCAGCAATACAAAGAACTCCAAGACATCATCGCGATCCTTGGTATGGAAGAACTTTCTGACGAACAAAAGCAAACTGTTGCTCGTGCTCGCCGTGTGCAACGCTACCTATCACAAGCATTCTTCGTGGCTGAAAAGTTCACAGGAAACAAGGGTGTGTACGTAAAGGTTGAAGATACTATCCGCGACTTTGCTGATATTCTTGAAGGCAAATACGATGACAAGCCTGAAGACTGGTTCTACATGGTTGACGGTACATTACTTAACAAGGCTAAGCAAAAATAGTTATGCATTTGCAACTTATCACTCTAACTGGCGTGAGCATCGATAAAGATGTGTACGAGTTAATGGCCCCTACTACGGCGGGTGATATTGCTGTATTCCCAGGTCACGAACCATTGGTAACAATGGCTGCGCCTGGGGTACTTGCAGTGCGCACTGAAAAAGGCGACAAAGATAACCAGCTTGAATACTTCGCTATTAGTGGTGGTATTATTGAAATTAATCCAAAGTACGTTCGCGTATTGGTAGACGAAGCAGATGCCGGTGCTGATATTACTGAAGCGGATACAAAAGCTGCCCTCGACCGTGCACTGAAGCTTCGCGAAAATGCGACAAGCCAAGTTGATATCGAGAAAGCGGTTCAACTTATTACCCAATCGCAAGTACGTTTGCGCGTTGCTGATTTGCAACGCCGTCGACGCCACTAGGAAGCTAAATATATGGACAAAGAGCCAGGCTATAAAGAACCAATAGATTTATACAGATTTATTTATCCGATTGGAAAGCTTGCCCTTAATCATAAATATAACCGCAACATCATTGGCGAAGAAAATATCTTGAAGGATATGCCGGCGATTTACGCGGCGAACCATATTCACGCAGTTGATTCTTTGCTTTTAACTGAAACCTACACCGAAGAAACCGATGGTCCTCTTCGCTTTGTTATAAAAGACGGGTACTCAAAAGGAACTGGTATCGATGACAATGGTAAGTTTGGTCGCACTGCTAAGTTTATCGTGGACCACACGTTGCAAATTCCCGTGTCTCGCGAAGGGAATGACCGAGCAAGTCTAAAATTATTTGAAGATAACGTTGCCCGCACTTTAGATCGTGGCGATTCAGTTGGTATTCACCCAGAAGCAACCCGTTCCAGTGACGGCAAGTTATATAAATTCAAAGCTGGCGCTGCGCGTTTAGCAATTGCTAATAAAGTGCCAATTGTACCGGTTGGGTTTGTGTACAATGCACACACAAATAGTCGAAAAATCGATGTCGATATTTCTTTTGGCCAACCTATATTTCCAGAGGATCTAGAGCGATTCCCTTACGCAATGATTCCCGGCCTCCGAAACAAAGCCGAGCGCATGACTCAGGTGATTGAACACCGCGTTGCCGAACAAACTGGTATGAGTCAAACGAATGTGTTTGCAGTACTTCGAAAGCTTAGGCAATCGAATGAGCAGCAATAAGCTCGCGGACTTCCGCAGTGGTTTTGGTGTGCATCAACTTTTCGCGTAATTCTGAAGCGCCAGCAAAATCGCGAACGTATATTTTGAAATAACGTTTGAGAGGATCGAACTTTCGTGGTTCGAGCTCTTCGTTGTATTTATCGTACAAATCAAGTTGATAATTAAGTAAACCAAGTAGTTCTGCTGAAGTTTTTTCTGGCTGTACTTCCGCAAAGGCATAAGGATTCTGGAAAATGCCCCGGCCAATCATCACGCCGTCGACGCCGTACTTCTCAACTAGTTCTAAACCATGGGCGCGGTCGCGAATATCACCGTTGATAGTAAGCAGTGTATTTGGGGCAATTTCGTCACGCAGCGCTTTAATTTCAGGAATTAGTTCGAAATGCGCTTCAACTTTACTCATTTCTTTTCGAGTACGTAAGTGAATCGTCAAGTTCACGACGTCTTGCTTTAGAATAAATGTCAGCCAGTCTTTCCATTCGTCCAACTTGTAATCGCCTAGGCGAGTCTTAACACTTACAGGTAGCCCAGCTTCTTTTGTTGCAGCAATAATCTCAGCAGCGAGCTCTGGTGTACGAATAAGGCCACTCCCCGACCCGCCGTGTACGACAGATTTGTCAGGGCAGCCCATATTGATGTCGATACCTTTAAAACCAAGCTCTTTTAAGCCGTGTGCCATTTGACGGAAATGGTCTGGGTTCTTTCCCCAAATCTGGGCAACCATTGGGTGTTCGTCTTCGGTAAATGCTAAACGACCGCGGGTGCTGTGAAGGCCTTTCGGGCTACAAAAACTAGCGGTGTTAGTAAATTCAGTAAAGAAGATGTCGGGTTGGCCGGCCTTTTTAATGACATGACGAAAAACAACGTCAGTTACTGCCTCCATTGGGGCAAGAATAAAAAAAGGTTTAGGTAGGTCGTTCCAAAAATTGTTCATTGTTCTTATTATCTCACAAAAAAATACGCAACACCGATCACGATAACTTCATGATGAGTGTTGCGACCAGAGTATGTGATAGGTTTTTGGGTGGGCGCCGTTTTAAGGGCGCCCACCTGGGTTAGCTATTGGCGGCTACAACGGAGTTGTAGTTGCTCTGGGCTGCCGAGAGGGCACGCTCTGCGTTCTGCAGGTTGTTGCCGTCGGGCGTACCCATCTGGGCGCGTCCGCACTGGTCTCGGTATTCCTGAGCTCGCTTCAGCTCAGCTCGTGCTCGAGCGATGTTCTGATCCTGATTTCCTGCCAACGATCTCAACTCCTAAGGTAGATACTGATTGGTGGTGCTTGGGTAGAACTAGCGGTATCCGCCGTATGACTTCCACAACTCGTCGAACTTTCTCTGGGCCAGGGTTGCAGTGACTCTGGCGTTCGCCAGGTCGCAGTACTCGTCCGAGCCTTCGGGTGCGTTTTCGCACTTTTCGACGTAGTCGTTTGCTGCTTGCAGGCTTTGCTGAGCCTTGTCGATGAGCTTGTTACCTGTGTCGTGTGCCAATGATCTCAACTCCTTTGGTGGAATCTGATTGGTTACAAAAAGGTTGGACGAGGTCGCCGGGTAAACTAAACTCACCGACGACCTCGGACCCCCGGGTAAGGGGCCTTGTTTCGCGACGGGGTGGCTGGGGGTGCCATATCGCGAAACGCTATCACTACTCTGGAATGTACATTCAGGGAGCGGCGAAATAAAAACACCAAAAATGATGTCCTTGTTTCACCGCTCTACCTAAATATGCTTCTATTATAGCATTTTTTACAGTGTATTGTCAATGAGGTCGTCTTCGAATTGAATCAAACCTACTAGTGTTGCAGGGTATGAATTAACGTCCGGAAGGTCGAGTACTGCAATGTGTTTCCATACGGCTGCAATTAATTGTTTCGTTCGTTCAATTTCTTCTGTCGTAAAGTCAGTTCCAAGGACTAATATTTCGCCAGACTTAGCCGGTTCGATAAATGCTAATTGCCCACTTGTTACTGTGTATTTGTTATAATCACGTGAATTTTCAACCAAAATTTTGTAGAACATCAATTGCTGACGGTAACGATGCAGTTTCATTTTTGTGCGGTCATCGCCACGAGTCCAAGAATCTGACGGGTGTCCCGTTTTGTAATCGGTAACAACCATTTCGTTGCGTTCATTATCGATATCTACCATGTCGAGTGAACCGTTCAACCGAGCATCATCAAGTTGAACATGCTGATGGCCAAAACTTAGTTCTGCTTTTTGAGTGGGCAAGAATGGCAAAGCGCCTGAACGAACGAACGCTGAAATTTGCTCACTTCCCTTTTGTAAGTAGCTGGCGAAATCTTCAGGTGCGAGGCGTTGGCTTTCAAGGGCTACTTCGAAATCATGAAGAATGTCTTCAAGAGGCTTTTGCTCACCCGTTGCATTCAAGTGAACGTGTGCTTGTTGCATGGCACGGTGAACAGCAGTTCCGTATGATGCAGATGGCGATTTCGCACTTGGGAAATGCAATAAGTTATTTAACAAGAAATGTTGTGGGCCACCCCGCGAAACGTCGAGGAAATTATTGAGTGATGTTGCGCTAAGTTTAAAGTGCTCGAGTTGTGGTGCTAATAATGCTTTCAAATCAGATGTCGTTTCAATCAAAGGTTGGTACCAGGCAAGTTCAACAGCCTCAACATATTCAGCTTCCGAAGTTTCAGGCGTTGCGGTTGGTTCGATGTTTGTGGCGAGCAAGAAGTCTGCCATTAATGTTGCTTTGTCGCCATCGTTACGGTCGCTATAGCTAATAATCAAATTATGACGGGCGCGAGTCATTGCAACGTAAAACAAACGTAATCGTTCGTCGGCACTGTTGCCAGCTGGTTCAAGCGGAAGGTTTTCGGGATACGCAATTGAGCTACTACGGTGCCGTGCAGTTTGGCCCCATACGCTGTCGGTGCCGTTAAATACGTAGACTGTATTAAACTCGAGGCCTTTCGATTTGTGGGCAGTTAATAGTTGAACAGCAGGAATGTCACTGGCGAGTGAGAAGCTAGTGTTTCCAATGGTGATGCCGAGTCGTCGATAAAGTTCGAGGCAATCAACGAATTCTTTCAAGGTGAGCGTCACACCTGGTCGGTGCTCGCGAACTTTAGAACGAATAGTGCGCAGTGCTTCAAGGTAAATTAAGTATTGCTCTGGGTGATTCTCGAGTTGTTCGGTTGCAAAGAAATACGTAAACAAGGCGCTCGGCTTGTCGTCGTTTTGCCCCATAATCTTGTCGAGCATTGGCTCGAGTGGTGTGTGAATGCTCGCCGATGCGTGCTCAATAAGCCATGTATGAATTGGCACGAAGGCTGGTGTGGTTTCCATAATGCTCATCCATGATACATGCGCGTCATGTGCATTGACGCTTAGCTTCCATAACTCAAGTGGCGTTAAGCCCCAAGCTGGGTGCGCCAATAGTTCTGGTAATTGGGCATTTACTTTATCATGATCGTCATGCGCTAAATCAACTAAAATGTTGGCCGTTTTTTCAAGTAGCATAATTGGCGGTTGGTCGAGAACGTTGTCATTGCGTTCATAGCGAACGGGGATATTGTATCGGCTGAAGTATGGTAATAAACTTTGAATTTCAGCATGACGTCGAGCTAATACGGCAATCTCACCAGGAGCCTCACCTGCCTCGATGCGACGTTTGATATCATTTACAATCCAGTGGCGCTCAGAGTGTGGCGCGGGCGCCTGGTAGAGCGATACGCTGTCTGGCTTAGTGCTATGTGATACCAACTCTTTGTTGAGTTCGGGAAAACGATATTCAAGACGGTCATCGCCTTGTTGGATAACAGCGCGTGACGCTTCAAGAATAGTTGGACCAGAGCGATAATTGTTCGTAAGCACAATCTGCTGCGCGTTTGGATATACCGAACTAAAGTTAAGAATATTACTAATATCGGCGCCTTGAAAGCCATATACGGCTTGGTCATCATCACCTACAACTAGAATATTTGGTGCACCTTCATTAACTGGATTGTCGGTGAGGTTATGAAGAATACGCATTTGCGCCAAGTTGGTATCTTGGAATTCATCAACCATAAAGTATAGGTATTTTTCTTGAAGGTTAAACTTTAAATCTTCATGAACTTCAATGGCATGCACAACTTGCATAATCATATCGTCGTAATCAAATAAGCCAGCTTTTTCCATCTCACTTAAATATTCATAATAAATAAATGACAAAGCCTTTAGTTTAGTGAGGCGCTTGCGATCTTTGCCAACCATTTGTTTTTGGTCATTCTTTTCGAACCATCGGTTTTTCCAAGCAGTAATTGGTTTCGTTGGATGAATCGTTTCTGCCTGCTCAAGTGTAGCTGCGAGTGAATCAGTAAAAATACGAATAAGTGGCGCGACTCCATACAATGGTTCAGTATCGGCAGCTACAACAATTAATTCTTTGAAGGCATTCAGTAACCCGGCTGCAGTAGTTTTTTTAATTCCCTGCTCTAAAACCGGCACGACTAAACGTTCAATTAAATCGAGTGATTCTTCGCTTTGTTGGATGGTCGCCAAAAGCTCATCGCTGGTTAATGCGCTATTGCGTTTGAGTTGTGAGATGACGCTTTTTGCATCAGACAAGTAGGTATACTCACCATTCATCATGCTGGCCAGTGGATTGCGGTTCCTATCGAGCTTTTCGAAAATACCACGGAGAATTTCATATTGGCGCAGCTCGTCGGCTGGTTCGAATAGCGCATTATTATAAAAGTATTCACGGTTTTGGTTAATGACATCGCTTCCGAAACTGTGGAATGTGTGAATAGCTACTTTGTAAGCATCTTTACCGATAATATCTACCAAACGTTCGCGCATAGCTTGCGCGCCACTATCTGTAAAGGTTAAACAGAGAATGTTTTGCGGCAATGTGTCGGTTTTATTAAGAATATTAGCAATACGCACGCTCAAAAGTTCGGTTTTACCCGTACCTGGGCCGGCAACGATCATTACAGGGCCATCAATGGTATCAACAGCCTTTTTCTGTGCGTCGTTCAGCTGTTTGTAGCGTGATTCAAAGCTCATTCATTCATTATACACGCCACCCCGCCCTCACTTTGTAGTACAATGGTTGACATGAACGACCAAATATATGATGATTACGCTTTAGAACGCTTGGTGAAAGAACAATTTGGAGTATCGACCGAGGTTGATTCTGTTATTGCCCGCCGTATTCCTGTTGGTCGAAGCGTTGAAGCTACCCTTTTCCTTACGAAGAAAAAGCAACTCTTTTTATATATTCATGGCGAAGTTAAACTTTTATTTTCTGATGTTCAGAAGATTGTGCAACGGGTTGGCTTAACTGCCGAGCTGTACATGCCACCCAAAAACCGTCCTAACTATTTCGACGAAATTGGAACACGAAAATTCTTAGAAATTTTTCCTGGTCGAAAAGTAACGACTGAAGAAGATATTGCCTTCTATCGAACGCTTGCGCCGTACAGCCCTGCCCTGATCCTTATTCAAGATGTAAAAACTGGTGTCATTAATCAATTTGATGCTGATAGCAAAAATAACTGGCGTCCACACGCGAAGTTTAGCTACCGTCGAATTCGCACCAGCTAAAGTTCAGGCGCAGGTTCGATAACAGTAAAGTCAGCCTTCGCGGCAATTCCTACTAAGAAATCTAAAGCACTCGGTTCGTCGATTGCAATGCTATCCATTGACTGTCGCAATTCAAACATGACATTCTTGCCGCCAGGAATAACGCGCAATTTGTAAATAACCGTTTCGCCTTCAATATCTTTCGAAAAATATGCCTTAGGATTCGAGCCTGCTACTTCACGCCAGGTTGCGCTGACAGTTTCTTTATCTGCACCATTTACGGTTGCAGTATACGGATACACGAGCACTGACAAGCTATTGTCGAGTGATTTACTTGTTGTGAGGCTGTAGCCACAGCTATCTGCAATGGTGCCATTCGGAGCCTTTACGCCAGCTCGTTGCCCCAGCGTAATGCCAGTAATCAGGTCGCCATAGAATGTATTTTGAATAATTTCTTTTGTGATGATGCTACACGTATTGTAGTCTGGTGTATCAGTTAAACTGACTTCGGTTTGCGGCGGTGCGGGTGTAGCTTTTGGTGTGACTATGTATAAACCAACGGCTGCTGTAACAATCAACACGCCTACCAAAATTTTAACAACCAGTGAAGTTTTGATAGGAGCCTTTTTGGCTTTTCGTTTTGCGATCATTTAATTACACCCCGTACATTTATATGCGCTGATAACATTAATACTTGCCGCCGCTGATGCACAGCCAATGTTCACTTCGTAGTAACTGACACGAACGCCCGGGCTTGAAGCACCCTTCCATTTAATAGCATCGCTTGATGCGCCACTGGCTTTCCAGTTTGCTAACGACGCAAGCTGCTTTGCTTTAATAGTTGGGGCTGTTGTGCCACAAATATTTGCCCAGTTGGCGTTAATTGTTCGGCCGCAGTAGTCACCTTTGCATGAATCATCGCTAGCCGTGAGGGTTAAGTTCATGCCAGCACGTGTATAGGTAGCTGAGTTTGTTGATTGGGTGTATGAACTCACCGCAGAACCTTTTTGGCATCTCACGGCAGCTTTTAATGTGACATCTTGACCGTATGACAATGAGTACGTTGCACGTGGGTAGTTCGTACCTTGAACCCAAGCCGTGCCGTTCGCTTGCCATGCATAGTACTTAGTAGTACCGGCTGGGCAGTTTGCTTGTGATGCAATTCCGGTGAGTGACATGGCATCGTTGGCGCTGGTAATTGCAAATGGCGCAGGGGCGCTAATGGGTGTGCTTGCCTTCACTGCAGCAGAGCTCGCGCTCTCTACTCCGCCTGCTGTTGCGTAGACTTTGAAGAACCATTCGGTACCTTGGGTAATATTATTGGTAATTGCGAGGCTAGTGTTTTTGGTTGTAGCTGTATAGGTTGCAGCATCTTCGTTCAGGCCGTATTTAACGGTATATCCAGTTGCGTTAGCCGAGGCTGCCCAGGCAACAGTCACTTGGGTTGCCGAGTTCGCAGTCGCAGTAACTTGTGTAGGTGTAACTGGAACAATAATATTAGAGGCGATGTTTGAGAAATCGCTGGTGTCGTCTGGTGAAACGGCTTGAACTTTGAAGTAGTATGTTCGACCACTCGCTAGTCCACTAGAAACACTATTAGTATTTTCAATATTTTTAGTTGTAACGACTCCAGTTGTAAATTCAGGGTTGGTTGCACGTACTAAAGTATAGGTTGTGAGGTCGGTCGCATTCGTTACTGGTGCCCAGGTAGTTGTAACCTGCGTAGCGGAATTAACTGTCGCAGTGAGTATCGGTGTACCAAGCGTAATTGTATCGTTAACTGGAACGACAGGGCTGGTTGAGCTTGGTGTTTCGCCACTAAATAAGCCATGGCTTTGTACTTCAGCCAAAGTGCTATCCAGTTCGTCGCGATAGATAAGCTTGTATGACGAGCACGAGCCCGAACCTAAACATGACGAGCTGCCGTCGCCTTGGTATTCAATGAAATCGTCACCTACTAAAGCAAGTGGTTCGCCACAACGAATGGCATTGGTTTCATCTTTTTGCGAACCAGGAACGGTTAAAGCTGTCTTGTCTAACCCCTTCAAGGTATTAGTAGTAAGGATGCTCGCATCGGCAGTTATTGCCGCACAACTTGGGTAATTTCCGTTCTGAGTAAAGTAGTTTTCGAGGGCATCAGAAATAGTACTCGCATTCGCGCTGCGCTGCGCATCGCGGGTGTCTGCTTGGTAACGAGTTATGCCAATAACAGCAAGCCCGCTTAAAATACCAATTGCTACAACCACCACAACGAGTTCTACTAGAGTAAAACCACCCCGTTTCTTCATAGGATAATTGTAGCATAAGCAGCAACATTGCCACCATATATGTTAAAATAATGAACGTTCACGTTATGTGTCCTATTGGGGATTCGCCAAGTGGTAAGGCACTGGTTTCTGGTACCAGCATTCGGGGGTTCGAATCCCTCATCCCCAGCCAAGAAAAATGACGAACTTTCTGTTCGTCTTTTTTCTTGCCGTGGCGATGGCGAATGAGAACACCCGTTTTGCAACGCAAAACCCCACCTTGGATTTTTTAGTTCGAATCCCTCATCCCTAAATATTGTGTTTTTCTCATGTCTCAATGGTACCCATAACATTGACTAATTTATTCAAATAGTGTATAATAAATTTAAAGTCGATTTTATTAAGTCAGCTCGCCATTCCATAATGGGCAACGAGTCAGCTTGCGACTAAAATGAAAGGAAGTGAGTCAGAAATGACCAGCTTTCACGCACTTACCATTGGCCAGATGACCGAATTCCATCGCATCATTGCTTCGGCGGGTTTGACTAAAGAGGACGTCGAGTCTCTCATTACTCACCCAGAAAAGGCGATGTATGTGATATTGAGCACACGAGTTAAGTCTCCAGTGCTTCAAGAGCTCTTCACTACCCACCCCTCTGTCGGCGACCTCACCGGAAGCCTGAAGACCAAGGGCGGTTTTCAGCTCCAGGAACACGTTTCTCGTCCGTAATGTGCATATAGTGTGCCGCTAGTCGAAAGACTTCAGGAGATTTTCTTCTGGGAACCCAGCGTTAAAGGGTTCCATTTTCATTTTCTGGAATAAACTATTATTTCCCAGCCTTCCCCTACTCAGCTTATGCTTGCACCCTACCTCTCAACAAACCTATACTGTACTAACAAACACACACCTGGAGGCGTTATGACAGACACACCAGCAACACAAACCGAGTTTCCACCCCATCCTGTCGTCGCAAAGCCGTCATGGATGCGAAGCATGTTGCCATCTTCGCGCCAGACGTTCGACCAGAATCGTCAAGACGGCATCGAGCGTGATGTTCCCACTCTGGTTGGCATTATCCAGAGCATACCAGGGTTCGAGAACGTTCCACTCGAATCAGTCACGTACATCGCGACCCGTTGGGCCATTACATTGGCCGACGGGTTCGAAGAAGGCATGCAGGCTGGCATTGAGAATGAACAAGAGTTCACTCGCCTTGGCCGCCAGCAATCAATGCGGTTTCAGGCGAGCGCTATCTCAGCCGGAACGAACGGCATCGGCTAACAACAAGCTCCATACATCCGCACTGCGAAAAAGCTCTGCGTTGATACGTGGAGCTTTTTCTATTCAAGCTTTGGTATAGTATCTACATGAACAAAATCTTATTTTCTACTGGCAACCAACGCAAAATTACGGAAGCTCGCGCTGCCTGTGACTTATTCAATATTGAAGTCGTTCCAATCAAACTTGATTTTGACGAGATTCAATCTCACGATCCAATTAATATCACGCTCCGAAAAGTTGAAGATGCATACAAACTAGCCGGAGCGTCTGCGATAGTTGTCGCAGATACCTCGTGGTCTATTCCCTCTTTGAATGGATTTCCTGGTGGCTATATGAAAGATGTTGCCGAATGGTTTACTCCGGAAGACTTCATCAATCTCATTGCGGATAAAGACACTACTATTATCTTTCGCGAATCAATTGTGTATAAGGACGACAATGAGGTTAAGGTGTTTTCAAAAGAATATACTGGCAACATTGCTAATTCTCCGCGTGGCAATAGCGGCAACTCGTTCGATAAAGTTGCTGAGTTTGATGGCCGTACGTTTGCAGAAGGTCAAGACAAAGGTCAAACAAGCCACAAACCAGAAGATTTTGTTTGGTATGATTTTGCGAAATGGTTTTCTGAAAAGTAATACACTTACTCAATTTATGTCATAATCTATTCATCTAGGTACATCCTAGCGCAACCCCATCTATATGATTGGAAGTTACTATGAAGTGGAACAAGTATGTTGAATTTGCCGGGAGTAACCCTACGCTGAGAAAATTTCTCGACGAACTGGTGGGCTCGGAGCAGTTTAACACGAGGGATTTCCCGACGTTTCAAGCATGGGTAGAAAAGCAGGTTGTTTACCTTGCGGTTCGCCCGTGGACATCGTTGAATATGGCTAGCCGTAATTCTCACACTATGAAATACGTCGTTTTCTACCACATTCAGGACAACGAAGCTGTCGGTGGTCGCGAAACTTCCCTGACGGATTCCGGTAATCGTAGCCGGTCTGTAGGCCAGACCATAAGAGAGATTGTCTATCGTTTCAACCAGACAGATCGCCTGCCGGTTTTTGATGCAGTAGTACGTATTCATTACGATGGTGTCACTGACGGCTATCGGCGCGAAGCATTCGAGTTCTTCATTGCCCCGGATGGCTTCATGCCTAAATTCTAGGTTGCGTAGGCCCAGTAGAAATGCTGGGCCTTTCGCTTTATAACTTTTGCTCGACTACTGTACTTGGTAATACTTGACCTTGCTATTATTATAGTGTACCTTAAGTACACAATGAACGTACGCATTGAAGATTTAAACCAAGACGAAACTGAATTCCTACAAAGCTGGGAAGATGTTTATAAAAAAGGAATATTAACATTTTGGGTACTATTTTATGTATCTCAGGATAGTTACGATGCCGGCGCACTATATAAGGTACTCGCAAAAAACGACACTACCCTTAACGAGCATTCATTATATCGCCTGCTAAGAAGGCTGTATGATGTTGGGCTTTTAGAGCAAGATCGTAAACAAGGTCGTAACAAATTTTATTCTATCTCTAACAAAGGAAGAAACATCCTTAACGTATTCATGGCGCGAAATATAGACCCACTTTCACTAACTACAAGGAGCTAAGTATGGACAAGATAAAATCTTTACTCACAAATAAAATATTAAAAACAAACGCAAAGATGTGGCATCTATTAGTATTACTTACAATCTTATGGATAGTGCCTGCTTTTCTTCCAGAAACTATTTGGCAAAACTTTACCTTTTTCATATTTGCTGTATGGATCATTCTGTATATTTTGCTAACACGTATTTTACGCACTGTATTACGGCTTACCCGTCACGATGCAATTCTTTTTGAAAGGTACTTTATATTTTTATCTTTCCTTATATCGTCTGTGTATGGTTTGCTATATGGCTTCCGTCACACCTTTGATACAGGTCTAGCTATATCGCTAGTATTAAGCTCTGCAATTGCGTTGCTGCTGATTATAAGTATTATCATTCATGTAAAAACTTCCGATAAGTACTACCACGGAATCAATAAAGAAGACTTATTGAAGTAGGGTTCTGTAGTATTTAAATATTGACTTTTTATAATTATTATGCTATAGTACACCCCATCTAGGTATACCCTAGCGCGACACTCCATCTATACGATTGGAATTAAAATGCAGTTGGAAAAGTTTGATAGCTTTGTTCAGAACCACTTCGAACTGAACCCGTGCTTGCGCGAGCTTCGGTCTCATTTGGATGGTCGTCCGATGCCGGACATCGTCCAGTTGCAGCTGGAATACCTCGCCATTCGGCCATGGAAATCGCTCGATCTCGGGCTGACCGGTAGCTACACGGTATCACACGCCGCTCAGGCAAGCGTTCGCTACACCGTTTACGCTCACATCGAAGGGGAAGAAATTTCCTGTACTCGTGCGCGTTCGAGCTACACGCCTAAAGATTCTACTGTTCAGCAGTTGATCGATGAGCTGTCTGGATGGCACAAGGAGTACTGGGCTAAGCGAGAGAATCGACCGCTCGTTTTCGACGCGGTCACTCGCACCAGCCGCCTGGTAAAAGACAAGAAGGAGCATTGGTTCGACGACAAAATCGCCATGTCCTTCTACCTGTTCCCCGAGGGCTTCACCGCCTAACCTGTATGTCGCGTAGGCCCAGTAGAAATACTGGGCCTTTCGCATGCCTACCCTTTCAGTATATTCAATAATATGATATAATATGCATATACTTTTTTTAAAGTCGTACTCCTACCCTAAGGAGCAACATGTCATACGTGCAAGGTCTCGAGTACGCAGAGGCCATCGAGCCCACGCGTGAAAACGTGTTGGCAATACTGCGTCTACGATTGCAGGATGAGCGAGCGGCTGGTTTTAAACCATCTGCAAAACAGGTCAATCCTGACAGCGAAGAAGACTTCGTCGTTCAGCGCAATAAGTTGATCGATCACCCCGAGTACTACAGCGGCTATACCCTTAACGGTGAGCTGGTAGCATTCATGAAGCAGAACGAATGGTTTATCAGTGACGAATTACCGTTCGCTCGCCCATTCAAGGCTATTGGTCTGCTTGTACGCAAAGTGTTTCGCCTGAATCCATCAACCGGAGAATGGGGAGTCTTTGCGCTCATCGCCTCGAGGGACCTTAAGTACGAACTGCGTGGTAATGTGCTGGCGGACCTGCTGACACGTGCATATATGGGCATGTCAGTGAGCACGATCAACATTCCGATTTACGAGCGTGATCGCCTCCGTGGAATCGCACTAAGCCATGGGTTCGTTGCAGTCGGAAAATGGGGTGAAGCTGCTGGTGCTCCTGGGCTCAAGCAACGTCGCTATCAGCTGACAGCTTTCAAATAACGGGTACGCCCGCCGAAAAAGGTTTGAAGATTTTCTTCTTCACCGCTTCGGCGGGCCTTTTCTTTGGTCATTTGAAAACCCTTATCAGGTTGCTATAGTAATAGTAATGTTTGCGATGCTACTTACCGGAATGGTTATCTTAATAGGAGTACGGCTCCCCTCTTTCTTAAATAATCCTTCTTTTACGAAAAAAGACAAAGTCGTGGTTGTTATAGTGATCGTGGGTCTTTTGGTATTCGCTGTGGTAGCTTCAGGTTTTTTGGATACGATTATTCATTTTTTCACATCTTAAAAAAGTAAAAAAATAGAACCCGCCCCGAAGGAGCGGTTACGCTGGTGTTAACCGGCGGGCTCTACCTCGAAGCGGGTGTTAGTTGAAGATGTCGTCCATCTCGACTCTCCTGTATGAACGCTTGTATCTGGAGCGGATATGAATCGTCCGCCCCTTCTTGCTTTCTTTCGAAAAGAATCTCAACGCTTGGATTGCGGCATTCACCGAATCCGTTGCGTTGAGACCTGTGATCTTCATGATGTCCGCTAGGTCATCAGAAGATTTCTGGCTGAGGTTTACGCGCAATGGGACCAGTTTCGGCCCTTTCGGCGCAGTGTTCTCGTCAAGCTTTGGCTCTACCTGTACGGCGTCAGTCATTGCTATCAACTTTCTCATCATCGTGCAACTAAGTCTCGTTTGACCAGATGGTTACAATGGCTTAGTCGCTTAGAACTATATACTAAAGGGGTTGGTTGGTCAATTTATTGTTTTTTTTATTTACGCACCTCATCAATATTATGTATTTCAATAATGATTATATAATTGACTTTGATAATTTAAAATGTTATAATATGCATGATTCTTTGCCGTGTGGTGGAGTGGGTAGAGCAATCTACTAACGGCTCCTGCTAGCCTTATTAGCTCGTTGAAGGGTTACGAAATGACAATTAATGCCGTGTTTTATGCGAGGTCGCTCACGATTCGCAACGGCCCCGGGGCAACAAAGATGTTAGACGCCTCTTTGTTGCTATCCGAGATGAAGATGTATACGGGTCAAGGACCGCAGCTTAAGTTCACGGTCAATGACCCAGACACGAAAAGGCCGGTTGAGATCAGTCTCGAGTTCACTCAGAACTTCGAGAAGGTCGACGGCTACTACCTTTCGGTCGCGATTAAGCGATACAAAGAAGGGTACTTCAAATTTGTTGACGTCAAGTACAGATTCGAAGACACCAATGGTGACGGCCTCGGTTCTATAACTGATCGTTAGTAACCCCCGCGCCCCGTCAGATTCGTCTGGCGGGGCTTTTACTTTAAATATTCCTCTTTCTATTTGACACGCTTTATTAATTAATCTTTAATACGTACCAATGGATATTCCGCCCCGAGAATTTGTAGTATACCGTCCCCTCGCACCCGAAAGCGTAACCAAGGTGAGGGCACTGCAAGAAGAATACGCATCAATCGACTCTTTTGAGCCGACCGAAAACCTGCGCGTAACGGTGCTTGATAGTTTTACGCGGCGACCTATTAATGAGTATCTTTTACAAGAACTTATTAAAGAGGCACCGGATATTTCTAAGAAGACGTTAGATAGTGAAGTTTCACATCCTGAATTTGGCGAACGCATGCGAGACATGACGCGCTGCGCAATAAAACTCATACTGCATGATGTCGATAATGAGTTTCACCTAGAACACAAGAAATTCAAAAATGCAGTACGTCGAAGGATTGACCCGAACATGCATGTTCACCCATTCGCGAGACCTGAAATTACTATTGGGTATTTAGATCATGCGCTTGCAGTTGCTCCCCTCCTTCGACCCGCTGAAGCAGTTATAGGAAATATGGTACACGTCGGCACGACTGAATCTAATGTTGGTAAAGTATTGGTACCTGAAGTTAAACAACCATACGATCGCGAACCTGTACATTCTATTGTCGTAAACGAACCCATTAGAACACTCAAACCAGGCAGCATACCGCAAAACTTATTAGCAAGCCTTCGCCGGCCATCAACGCCACCTGAAGAAAAGTAATTATATTTAAGCAAATGAAAAGCGCCATCATAAAGATGGCGCTGGCTGTACATGTACGTATCAATCAAAAGAAGAGGGTTCGTGGGGTGGTAGTTGGATACCACCACCCCACGAACAATTACGGCTACTGGATGCGGCGACGCTTCCAGAGAACACCACTTACTCCGAGAGCCATCAAGGCCAGCCCGAGGGCGGTCAAGATGTCCACGTTCTCCGCGCCAGTGCTGGCGAGGGTTGCGTTGGTTGTTTCTACGTGACGCGCACCGGTGTTGGTGTGAGTCACGAGAGCAACCGTAGGAGCGGTGATGTTTGTACCGATAACCTCAGAGGGGGCATTATCGCTGGGATCCGAAGGGATCACAACGACTACCTCTTCGCCGGGTGTTTCCACCACAGGCGAGGTTCCCTCGTTAGGAAAATCCGGCGCACCAACGGGCTTAACGGTGTAGCTGGCGGTGTTGCCAGCGACGTCCGTGAAGCTCGCTACGTGGTCCTTGGTGTTGTAAAACACCTTGGTCCACTTGGTGCCCGATCCAGTCCAGCCTTGCGGCAGACCGGAAACGGATTCCGAGAACGTCAGCGTTACCGAAGTGCGGCCGCCGTCCTTTGTCTGCCACACCTGCGACTCATTGACGACCACGGGGACCGTACGGTCGATGACGAAGGTGTTGCTGTTGCTGACGGTGCTGTTGCCCGCCGGGTCTGTGAAGACCGCGACGAACGCGTGCTGGCCGTCGGACAGCGAGTTCCAGAGCGCCTGGTTCGAACCATTGCTGGTGTCGAAGTTCTTGTGATCGCTGTTCAGCGACCACACCAGGTTCTCGGGAGCGACTGCATCGACGTACACAGCCTTCAGTGTGCCTACCTCGTCGGTGATGGGGCGCACGTGGTAGCCGTCACCGATGGCGTAAAACGCCAGCGGCTGTAGCTGCCAGGTGACCTTCGGGCCGGTGAGGTCGACTGCGAACGTGATGTTCTGGGTCGACGACATGTTTCCGGCTGCGTCCAACGCGTTGAAACGCACGGTGTAAACACCCTCGGCCAGGCCGGTGATGTCAACCTCGTGGGTTGCGTTGAGTCCGCTCACTGCCGACTGGGTCGGCTTGACGATGGTACCGGAGGCGTCGCGAACGTTCGCCACAATCTTCGCCAACCCGAGGTTGTCGCTTGCCTGGATGGCGAGCTTCGTGACCTTGGTGTTGTTGAGGGTTGCGGGGATCGTTGCTGAAACCGTCGGCTTCGTGACGTCCAGGGTGAAAGTCACCGTGGACTGGAAGCCGTGTCCGTCTTCGGCGATGAGGGTGTTGAGGCCCTCAACCGCTCCTCCAGCGCCAGGGGCGATGAAGTTGTGGTCCGAGTACGGGTTCGGGGTCAGCGTCTTGACGACTCCGTTCAGGATGGTCTTCGTGACGTTGCTCACGTCGGCGAGCTTGAAGCTAACCGACTGGAACACGCCATTGGAACCAACCGACTGCTCCGGCTTGACCGTGATGGACGGGCCGGTGTTGTCGAGGTTGAAGTACACGGGGTCCGACTGGTTGCCGGCTTCGTCTACTGCGTAGATGCTGTTGAGGCCTGCGACTCCGCCGAACTTGCCGACCGAAACACTGTTCTGGTCGGAGTAGACGTTGTTGGACTTCTCGAGCTTCGTCGTGTTGACCACGTCGTAGTCGATCTTACCCGCATCGGACAGCTTGAAGTTGACCGTCTTGTACTGGCCGTTGATGACCGCGGTGTCGTTCTTGAACTCGACCTTGGGCTTGGTGGTGTCGATGCGGAAGGTTGCGTTCTCCGTGTTGGAGACGTTTCCTGCAGCGTCGCTGGCGTTGTAGCGTACGTTGTACACTCCATCGGCCAGGCCGGACAGGTCAACCGTGTGCGATGCGCTCGTTCCCGAGACCACCGACGAAGTCGACTTGACCAGTGCACCACTGTTGCTATCCTTGCGGATGTTGGCAGTGATCTTGGCCAGGTTTGCATCGTCGGTCGCCTGGATGACGATCGAGGACTTGGACGGGTTGAGCGATGCGGGAACCGACGTCACGGGGACAGACGGCTTTGTCGTGTCGACCACGGGGGCCGGCGCGACGATTTCCTGCACGACAACCGGCGCTGCTACCTTGGCGAGCGGTGCGACTGGTTCGTCGACCACTGCTGCTTCGGGTTGCGGTACTGGTGCTGGTGCGACAGGCGCTGCGGCCACGGGGGCTGCTTCGACTGCCGGCTCTGCGGCTGCGGGGACGACGGGCGCGACAACCGCTGGGGTTGCTTCACTCGTCGAGTCGACTGGTGTCGTGGTGACGACGTCGACTGGTGCTTCCTCTGCGGACGCGAGTCCTACGGGGAGGGCAACAAGGCCAAGCACCATCAGGGTGCTCAGCGATACCGCCGTTACGCGCGAATTCCTCATTGGTTTCCGTTCTATGATTGATGTAAAGGTACTTTTGTACTGCTCGTCTTTGGGCAAGATTTTAGCCCACTATCAGCGGGCCTACATCGTTATCTAAAGATGAACTATTATTTAAACACGAAATGCAATAGTAGTCAACCTATCTTTAAATATTAACCCCCGTTCTTGATTTATAGCGGTAAAATGTTATTGTAGGCATAGCCTAGTTTTAGGTGTTCATTTATATCACTAGGAGCTGAGATGCGAAAGTATACCGAAGAGCTTAACAGGTCTTTTTTGTGGAATGACACCGATCGCATGTTGAGAGACCACCCGTCCTCAAGCAACAAGAACGAACAAGAACATCTTCAGCTGATAAGCTGGCACCAGTCGAGAGTGAAAACTATTCGTCAAATGGGGTTGGTTCTTGCTGAGCGACTCCGGCTGACACCAGAGTATCCGTTTGAAAAAGTCCTGATTAACGGGTTGAATTATCAGGTGCATTGGATTTCCTGGGGAACCAGAGACAGGCCGAATGAAGTTTATTGGTATCCATTTAAGCGTCGAGTTACGTTGTCATACGGAGTGACGAGCGACGGCCGCTTTGTTTTCGAGAGGGCTGACCAGCCCTATTCTCGAGGTGAAGCTGCGTTTCTTGACCTTGTAGATATAACCGTTCAGGGGTTTCGTTCGGTTGGAGGCTTGACGCGTTATCAGTACAACATGGCAAACTACATCTGTGTATGCATCTCCCTGATTCACTCAACTACCTTTCTGGAACACTACGGTATTAAGTGTGTACGACGTAGAAAAAGGGAGACGGAGTTTTCACTCTACCCGCGTTATCGTCGTCGTGAGATGCTGAGTAAGTTGGCATATCGGCTTCAATACAACTAGTTCGATTAAAATGAATGGGCTCCTGTAAAGGAGCCCATTTAAATTCCCATATACTACGATTTTTTAAGCAATTTCGTAATCATAACATTCGCTACCGCCACTACCGGCACCGCAAATAACGCACCTGGAATTCCAGCGAGTAACGAGCCAATCGCTACGGCAAACACAACTGCAAGCGGGTGGACGTTTACCGCCTTCCCAACGAGGAATGGTTGTAGTACGTGACCTTCGATAAGTTGCACAAGCAGCACGACGCCAATCATGATGAGGGCGATTATCCAGCCATTAAAGAACAGTGCGAGTAATACGGCGATTGAACCGGTAATAACTGCACCAACAACTGGAATGAATGAACCGAGGAACACGAGCACGGCAATAGGAATCGCGAGTGGTACACCAAGAATCAAAGCACCAAGTCCGATTCCGATCGCATCCACACCAGCAACGGCAATTTGTGATTTCACAAAGCTAATGAGTGTATTCCAGCCACTAAAGCCAGCATCAAGTAACTTTTCTTGTGACTGGCGTGGGAACAAGCTCACGAACCATTTCCAGATATTCTTGCCGTCGAGAAGAAGGAAGATAACAGCAAAGAACGCGAGGAAGATGCCGGCAAAAATATGTCCCGTCGTGCTCCCTACTGAAGAAATCAAACCTGCACTCAGTAAGTCTGAGTTGGTTTGAAGTGAGGTGATGAACCCGTTAATAGAATTTGTTACATCCGCGGGATTAATGTCGAGTGGTCCAGCTGCGAGTGCAGCGCTTAAGTCGTGGAGTGATGTTTGGAATCTGTCACGTAGTTCTGGGTACGCACTACTAGTTTGTTTCGCAACAACAAATATAAGACCTGCAACGATAACACCGAAAGCTAATAAGCTTATTGCAACTGCTAGACCCTTTTTTACTCCTGCCCTATTCAATCGTCGAACGAGTGGGAATAAAAGCGCCGTTACTAAAAGTGCCACGATAAATGGAATGATGATCACTTTCAGTTGAATGATGACAAAAATTATTAATGCCAAAAAGGCTGCAATTGCAACGATGCGCCAAGACCAGCCAGCTGCTTTATCCAAAGGATGTGCTGAAGGTGTTGTAGAAGTTGGTTTCTTAATCATCCCTTTAGTATAGAGGTTGTTGGCCACGCGTCAAATTGACTTTTAAGGTATAAAGTGCTATAATAAATCAATTATGGATAAGGAAAAGCTAATTATTTCCGATACTAAGATTATGCGCAAAATTGAAGAGCGCACTCTTTTTGACGACACGGCACCTACTATTACTCGTATATTAGCGACTACTGCATTGGGTATTCATTTATTAAATTTTGTCACTTCCCCAGCAAGCCTCGAAGCGATAGATACTATTCGCAATGACGCAAAACCCATTGGTCCGTACTCATTAAACGAAGAGCCTCGGTATAGTATGCCAATGGAACCTGTGCCCGGCTTTGGTGCAGATGCGCTCCAACTAAGCGATGACATGGATGGGCTTTTAAGCACTAGCGGCTACGCAGTCTTTGTTGATGTACAACGTATGACAGACCAGCTAAAGCCGGATGAAGTACTGGTTGTTACACAAGAAGATGCAACAGTAGATGGCACCGCTTTTGTTTCCGGGAAAGTATTTAAGGGCGTTGGCGCCCATAGGTACGATAGTGTAGGCAGTATTATGACAGCTGCCGGTATTGATCTACCTCCGTTTGAATCTGCCGTAGGAACGGCGGGCGGTGAACATTCGATTGAATATAACGGCGCAAACTATATGCTGTCACAAATTAACAGCGGCGGTTCTGTACTTCTTGCTGATAAGCCTTCAACCGTTGTCGTTGATACGTACCAAATAGAGGCTGATGCATCGGTTACCCCACTTTCTCACAGGACGGCCACTGCTGAAATTGTGCCAAATGTCGAATGTGATGATTTGCCTGAGACAATCTCAACTGAAGTGTATCTTACTTCTAGGCAGCACGATATTATTTGCCAGGCGCTTGAAGAATATTCGCAACTTCTCCCCAACGATTACGCTATTCGCTTAGACGCTGTCGATTCTTCTAATTCTAAAAATGACAGCGCCAATTTGATGAATAGGAATATGCAACTCACCTACCCGTACATTGGAAAAAACGAAGTTGAAGTGCAAGACCTACGTCGAACTGCATTGCATGAAATATTCCATGCTGCATACTATGACCAAATAAAAACAGACCGTATATTTCGATTAAAGCTCGATGCGATGTATATGGCTATGCGTGATAGCACGGATTTTCGTATTCCTTCAGATGAAGAGCTTAGTAAAGGCCTTACCCCTACCTTGCAGAAGGCCGAAAAAGTCATCGGCATTATTACTGAATCTGAGTATATTGGCCCAAACTCTAACTCCGGCCATCCATGGGATAATGCGACCGAAATGCTTTCATCGACAGCAGCTGTTTTGGCATTTTACCCTGAGGAATTTATTGAGAAGTACAACCAATTAAATGACGTACAAAAACGAGTTATTCGTGATAATGCGAGCGCCGTGTTGGAAATTATTGATCGATATGACGTAGATGCTGCATCGATTATTCCGAAGGAAGATTTGATACGTGAAGAGCTTGGTTTATAGCAAGCTTATTGATATTTTTTGTTAAATATGCTATAATATATATAACTCGACATTTGTTGGGTAGTCTGAATTAAGGCAGCTTCCTTAATCCCATTGTCCACTAGGAGCGTCATGCTTAAAGTTGTATCCGTTCAGCCTGCGATATCCCGCATTGGCATTCCTCTTCCGGATCTCGATTCGGTAAAGGGTGCCATTACGGCCTTCAGCAGGGGTGTAACGCGTTCATCCGGTGTCACTCGGCAAACACTGCTCGCTACACAAAGCGATACGGGCGCTGTGCTGACCTTGATGCACGACCTGCTCGTCAGTAACCCCGGGCGATTTCTCGAACGAATGTTCTCCGAGATGGATGAACGATTCGAATCGGGTTTCTCGTTCGACAAGAGCTACGACTATGATGGCGAAGGTCGATTTTTCAAGACTTCGGTCACCGTCAGCAAGGTCCCGGCGGATGAAACGTTCGTTCTAAACCTTCACGCTGCATACGTCGGCCGTCAGGTCGAGAATGACCTCGCTGAGGCCATCGGTATACAGCAGGCGCTAAACGGTTCGTCCGTTCAAATTGCTTACGACCACAAGGTCAAGGGCGATTTTGCCATCGACTTCGACCCCATCGCCAGTGCGCTCGCTCGATACACGAGCAGCGAGCTCACGGGCTCGATGATCGCCGAGGTAATTGCGACTGGAAGGAGCGAGGCGTATAGCAATCTCATCTTCGATGGTGGCATTTACACGCTCCTTCAAGGTTCGGAGTTCTCCCCGAGTGCTTCGATCAGCATCGATTCGAACAGTGTCGAACGCTACTACGATCACCCCTTCGTGGCAGAAGGTTCGGTGGTGCGTGGTGGAATGCGACCCGATTGGGACGACAAATCCAAGATGCAAGCACCAGTTGTGAGCATCGGGATTAACGGCAAGCACGCCGAACCGGCCAACAGCTGGCAGCACCTGCCGATTCTGGACCCCCTCGTAGAGTCCGAAGTTCTGGCATATAACAAGGCGATCGCTGAAAGCCTCGCACCACTCGTAACCACCTAGCCGTGGTTTAACTACACCCTCGTTGAAAGGAGAGCTCTTATTTTTAGGAGCCCCTCTCGCGGGGGTGCTTCTATATTGAGAAATCCATTCCGCTCATGTATACTAATTTACTTGCGCAACACTGCGTACGTTGAATGAATTGGGTACATTTCGTGGAAACCAAACAACCTATTACTACAAGCGAGCAAAATCGTCTTGTCGATGATTGGTATAATAGTCGTCCGGTGATGCCGGGTGCAAGTAAGCTTCGATACAAGAACTGGAAACTAAGAGCTATCCATCGCGCCAACCTTGAACAAGCAATGCTCGAATATGAGCGTGCTATGTCAGCATGGCGCCTAGAAGTACGACAATTCTTCAAAATGTGGCCCACTAACGAATACGTTAGTGCTGTGCTGCGAAAGTCTGCAAAAGACACCCACGTCCTGTAAACTGCATTGAGTGAAAGCTCTGCAGTTTGCAGGGCTTTTCCTTTCTTTGAACCGAGAGATATTGACTTTTTATACCTTTTATGCTAAAATATAGGTGTTGATTCACTCGACAAAACTTTGCTCGTATTTACCCGCAGATCTATTACAGAACGGAATATCACCATGTTTTCAAGCAATGACTTCAATCCGTTCTGGGCACATCACGACGATGTAACACCGCCCTTCATTACGCTCGACCCATCACAGTTCCGGGTTGGCCCTGTGTTGACACAAGGGGGAGTAATCCACCCTCCAGCTGAACGCAAAGGTCCGACTCCTGAAGATGTTGCCTACCTTGCAGATATGCTGAGCGGACGGCCGTCAGCACGACACCGAACTCGCTAGCCGAACGAACGTGTTCAAGTGAATCCCCGCCGCCCGAGTGCGGCCCCAGTTTAGCCTAGTGCTTTCGGGGAAACTCGGGCATTAGCCATAGTATTGAAATGTTCAATATTGCGGCTAATGTATGCCTTGTGTCGGAAATCTAACGTATTGTTTGAAGTACTTCTTTTTATAATAGAAGCGTTGATATTTAATCAACACACTTCATAGGACGCGTCCGAAGTGCACTTTGAGAGGATGGAGATTGGCGATGCAAACGCTCGTCGATGGCAACGAAGTAGTTGAAGCTGTGCTTGGCACCAAGCGCGCAAAGATTTTACCGAAGCTCTCTCCCGAGCAGTCGGTGGACTTTTTTGAAGGTGCGCTGAAGCTTTTTTTCAAACAGGTCAATGGTGTTGACCTGGCCGGCTACCTTGAATACAAGTCGGTTGAAGAACACAACCCGGGAAGTCGTGCGCGGCAGTTGTCGGACGAGTCGATTGCCAACGCAAGGGTCGCTCATTTGGGCGACTTCATGCTGAACGCACGAGTCGTGAAAAGCTGGGGAAAGTACTCAGCGGAGCATGTCGACAGCCGCGTCGCCACTAAGTTGTTCATGACCCGTGTCGGCAAGTTGCTGGTCGTCAGCAGGTATCGCATAAGTGTTCGCGAAACCGAGATGCGTTCCTTCCACTGGCTCACTCGCGAAGATCTTGTTGAGCTGTTCGAAGCTGACGAAGGCCTTTTGGCTTTAGTGCTAAAGGAACTCGAAGTTGCGGTCATGCACGCTAAAAGCGCTGCCCAGCGACGAGTCAACTCTCTCGGTGACCTCCAGCAAGAGTTCGTGAAGGCGCAGTTCATTCTTAGTATGACCATGAAGTAACCCGTTTCCCGAGTGCGGTGCCCTAACTAATGTTTGGGGAGACTCGGGCATTAGCCAGTAGGTTTCGTATCCACCATGGTGGCTAGTGTCTGTTTTTAGCTAAATCCTTAAATCGCTCAACAGCCATTAAACTCGTCTTGCTATCAATCAATGACCTATTCAACCCATCACCCGCATAATAACTACTTTCCGGTGCGCTCCCGATTACCTTGGGTAAGGCTGCCCACTCTTTTGATAATTCGTGCGCAAAGTTTTCAGCCGACAATTCTTCGCTAATAAAATCAATTGATCCGCGCCGTTCCATGAGTGCGATTGCCAGTCGGTCTTGCAGTGTTTCGTCGAAACGAGCGTCAGGCTTCAGTTCTAATTGTTTAATCAAACCTACAAGTGTGGGCCGAATAATTTGATACCGCCCCACTGCGCTACTTGGATTACCTTCTTCAACGAATCGTTTTTGCCAGTCAAGCACTTCAGCGACGGTCATCTTCGTAAATTGAATATCTTTGTTTACTGCATTTCCAAAGTAGGCATTATAATTGCCTTTGCTTTCAGCCTCGGCAATAACGTTAAGAAGTGGGGCGTAGGCTGTTGGTGGAATAGTTCGTTGGTGCATTACACTCCAGAATACTACGAAGGTTAATAGGATGACACTAGCGAAAAATACGTTGCGCCTTGTAGACGAGCGACGAAAGTATTTTTTAATTTTGCGTACAAACGATTTTCGAGTCATGCCTCCCCTTTGTCTCTATTTTACTCGAACCGCGAGGATGTGTGAAACTAAATCTGTTAAACTAATATCTATGACTATTGATAAAACCCTCGACACGTTGACAACTGGAATTTACTGGCGCCAAAACTTATGGAATGGTGCAGCAACTGTACCTGCAATTCTTAAACTAGAAAACGGCGTACTTTCAGCTCATTCTGCGAAAGTTCAAATTTTCTCTGCAGATATCGAATTAACAAGCGTTCGTTTTACAGCCTTTGGTACAATGCTTATTTCTGTTGATGGAAAACAGTACGACTTTACTGCTGTAGGTTCAGGCGTATCACCTGCCTTCACTGCTGAAATGATCCAAGAAGTTGAAGCGAAGACTGTTGAATCTAATACTACTATCAACCGTATCGGTACAGTTCTGTATGCAGCCGGCGGTGTTACTGGTGTTGGCGCTGGCCAAGTTGCTGGTGCAGCCACTATGGGTGCTGCGTACTTCTCAGGTTTGAGTGCTTTTAAAGTTTGGCGTGATGTATTCACAGCTGCTGGCGTAATCAGCAAGAAGAGTGTCAAGAACTTTAAGAAAACTGCAGCGATTATCTTTATCGCAATTGTTGTCGTTGTTATTGCCCTTGTTGGTATTCTTACCGCTGTACTTTAACCAATAAAGCTGTGTACGAAATAGCCAGCTGCGCCCACTACTACAACTCCTAAAATCAAAAAGACCGGTTCCCAATCGAACAGGGTCTTTTTGTTATGGTTCTCATGAAGGCTTGGAATAATATCGCTCAGGGCGACGTATAGCAAGAAGCCAGCGCTTAAGCCAAAAATAACACCAAGCGGTAATGTTTCGGTTTGGCCAATAAAGTACGTAGCAATCGCAGCAGCAGTGGCAACGAGTGAACTAAAAATATTTACCATAATAACCCGACGTCGGGACATTCCTTTTGAAAGCAGAATTCCAAACTCCCCTACTTCCTGTGGAATCTCGTGGGCAGCTACAGCAAGCGTGGTAATAATTCCGGTTGGAATACTAATCATGAAGGCCGCAGCGATTGCGACGCCATCTAGAAGGTTATGAACGGTATCTCCAATAATAAGCAGCGGAACGGCTGGGCTTTTTTGGCCATGTTGGTGATGGTGGTGAAACCAGCGGATAAAACGTTCGGCCATGAAGAAAAGTAAAATACCAATTAAAGCCGACATCATAATGACGTCTGCAGAATTGTGTTCGAGGCCTTCAGCGAAGAGATCCAGGAAAACTGCGGCAAGTAAAGCACCAGCCGCAAACGGCATGGCGTGTTCTGCGAATGACTGCGAGAGCTTTTTATTAAGCAACAAGCTCATGGCTAAACTAAGTGACAGCAAGCCGCCAATTAAGCTAAAGATAATAATGTAAGAAAGTAAGTTCATTCTTATTAGAATACCGTATGTAGTTTATGTTTGCACCTATGAAGTAACGATTCTATACTAACCCTAAGTTCCTCGACAATCGGAAGGTGATGTCTTATGACATTAGTGAGTTACGAAAGTAATGGACTGCAGCTTCGGTCTTGTCCTGATGGGCAAAACCCGCACGCTGCACACAAGTGGGATCGCCCACAGGATGGACTGGCACACTGCTGGGGTCTGGAGGAAAACGCTCCTGATGCAGTAGAAAAGTACTGCACCCCCGGCTGCATTTGTGGCTACTGCACAGAAATGCGCGCGGGTCTTCATCCACGCACACTGATGTGCAGCCGGCGGTGGGATGCTCTCACACCGGAAGCTCAGATGGAGATCCACGAAAGCATTTCTGGTTGAACGGCATTATAGGCCAAACCCCTGTGTACTGTCGAGTCTTTAAAAGATTCCGCTACACAGGGGTATTTCATTTCCTGATATACTTAAGCAACAAGGAGACCTTATGTCTAAACTATATATCCCAGTGCTTGCAGGAACGACCAGAGAGCAACGTAAAAGTATTTATGCAGCCCGGCTTGTTGCCGAAGTTGGTAATACATTTGAAGATGTTGAAACCGAAGTTATCGACCCGAAAGATTTTTATTTCCCAGGTGATGGAAATGACCCTGAAGGAAAAGACGCTCGCTACACAGCTATAACCGAACGCGCCCAAGGCTTCTTTATTGTTTCGCCTGAATATAACCACAGCTTTCCAGGCTCATTAAAACGAATGTTAGATAGCGAATTAAAGAACTACGTTCATAAACCAGTTGCGTTTGCCGGCGCCTCATCAGGACCTTGGGGTGGCGTTCGTGGTATTGAAGCACTGGTTAGTAGTGTTCGTGAAATGGGCTTAGTATCTACTTTTACAGATATGCAATTTCCAAAAGTGCAAGAATTATTTGATGACGAAGGCACGCTTTTAAATGAAGCATATCGCGAATACGTGAAGGCCGCTTGGGTTGAACTTATTTGGATGACGAAAGTATTACAGTACGGTCGCGAGAATATTGAGAGCAAGCACCACCAATAAAAAGAGGACCACTTTCGTAGTCCCCTGTTTATTAGTCGACAGTATTAAACGAGCTGAGGTTCTTTTGCAAGAACTTCGTCGAGTGCTGTAGCGATTTGTGTCTTAACACTTGTTTCATCAAGGATAGAACCATCTGGGTTCAAGTCTTTCATGAAGATAAGTTGAGCAACGTCGTGTTTAACGTCAGCCTTAAGGAAGTCGAGAACTTCGCGAAGGGTTTCAACTGCAAGTGAACCACCACTCCAACCGTAGGCTACGGCTGTTGCTGGCTTATCAGTCCACTCAGCACCAAGTGAGTCGAGGGCGTTCTTTTGGATAGCAGTAAGTTCGTGGTTATACTCTGGAGTAATAAATACGATGCTGTCGTTCGCCTTAACAAGTTCACTCCAAGCAGCAACTGCTGGATCAGTGATTGTGTAATCAGGTGACATTGGTGAGTTTTCATTGTTGAAGAATGGCAGGTTTAATTCTGCAAGGTCAGCAATAGTAACTTCGTGGCCTTCACGGCTAGTAAGGTCTTCTTGGATGTAACCAAGAACTTTGTCGGCAACGCGGCCTGGACGGGCGCTTCCTACAACTACGAGGATTTTGGTCATGAGTAATAACTCCTTTAATTATTTTTAAGCAGGATATAAAAGCTAATTTATACTATCTCTAGTATAGCAGATTGCTATATATTGTATAGTACTTTTTTGAAATAACCTTGGGTTACTTGCCCCAAGGAATATGGCTTTCGCTATTGTGATTCGGGTTTTGCGCCTGTTGGCTGGCGTGGAGCGCTCCGATATATCCGAATACACCAGCTGGTGCAATACTCGCACCAGGGCCTGGATAGGTGTGTCCCATCAAACTTGCTGTGTTATTACCTGCAGCGTAGAGGCCTGGAATAACCGTGTTATCTTCACGAAGTACGCGTGCGAATTCGTCAGTCACTAAACCACCCTTAGTACTTAAGTCACCTGGGTAAAGCTTGAGGGCGCGGAATGGACCTTTTTCAAGTGCACCGAGGTTAGGGTTTGGTTTTACCAGCGGGTCACCATAGTAACGGTCGTAGCTTGTGCGGCCGCGTTCGAAATCTTTATCAATACCAGTTTTGGCATAGCCGTTAAATGTCTTCACTGTTGAAAGAAAGGCTTCTTTATCAACGCCCATTTTTTCAGCCAATTTTGCGAGTGTTTTTGCTTCAACTAATTCGCCTTGCGCCATCAATTTTTTCTTAGCGCCAGGAATAATAAGCCCGCTACTTAAGAAGTGAGTTGTGTGACGGTGATCGCTCACAAGCCATGACGGTAAGGCTTTGCCGTTTGTCTTTTTGTCGTGCTCAAGCAAGTGGTGCCCGAAATCGACGTAGCTTTCAGATTCGTTCAAGTAACGGTTCCCTATTTGGTCAACTACAATACTCCACGGGTCAGAGCGTTCGTTCAAAATAAAGCCATGCTGATCTTTACCGTCGGGGTTAATTGAGGTTGCACCCCACCAGGCGTCTTCCATCATCGCAACAGCTCCACCAACTTTTTGGCCAGCTTCAATACCTTCACCGAGTTGTCCTGCTGGAGATGCCGACCAGCCTGGTACGCCTTGGTATTTCAAACGCCATTCTTTATTGTGCGAGAAACCACCAGCAGCGAGCATGACGCCACGACGAGTTTTAATGCGAATAAGTTTGCCGTTCTTTTTAACACTTGCACCAACAACATGGCCGTCTTCAATGATAGGTTCCATAATTGGAGAGTTGAGCCAAACTGGTACGCCAAGTTTGTTATGAGCGATGTACATTAAGTGGCTTGCGAGTGCTGCGCCCATGCCGACTGGTTTTTGACCAGTCCCTAAGTAACCAATAGTACGAAAAACAAATTGCGCGCCCCGGATGAATCCGCTTGGAGTAGACCAAGCACGGGAAAGAAGCCAAACGTCATCGTTACGAATCGGTGCAGGAATTCCGCCTTCGCGTTTAAGCTTTCCCCAGTCACCGAGTTTACGCATGTTAAACGGCATCGGTTCGATGCTTCGGCCAACCATACCGCTAGGAAGATCTGGGTAGTAGTCTGGGTATTTTTTAGCACGCGCCCACTTCACACCGTTATTCGATAACATATTGAGATATGGTGCAATTGAGTTGATAAATGCCCATTTACGAGCATCGCTTGTCCATGGCCCAAGGTTGCCAATGGTTGCATTAAGGTAATCAAAGGCACGTTCTGGTGAGTCTTGCTCGCCATCGCGAATCATGAGTGGATTATTCGGAACCCAAAGGCCACCACCTGATATAGAAGTTGTTCCACCCCATTTTTCCATACTTTCAATAACTAAGACATCGAGGCCGTTAAGTTTGGCCGTAATTGCCGCGCTTAAACCAGCAACTCCACTACCTGCGACTAAAAAGTCTACTTCGTGATCCCACTTGCTATTCATATGTATATTTCCTTTGATTTTTATGAAATCTTACTGTCTACAGTATAAACCATAACCAACATGATATACTTTTATTATGTTTAATTTATTTGCACACACAGAATCGATGAAAGAAATGATTTCTTTCAGTCAGGCAAAGCCAATTCTTGCGGGCCTCGTGCTCATCATTATGGCGTTGCTCGTTATTGTTATTTACCTAGTAAATACATGGCAACCAAAAAGCTTTACACAAAAGCAAAAAACCGCAGCAGCTAAGACTGTAGCGAAAAAGAAAACCACTAAAAAGTAGTTAACGTTTAAATAGTAATGAATACGCCGGTTCTATACCGGCGTATATTCTATATGAAGCAACGTTGCAAACATTCCCATTAAGCGCCGGACTTTATTTTTTGATACAGCGGTATTCGTGCCTGAAAAGACAGCCGTTGTTCCTACTTGTTCTGATTCTTCATCTTCTTCTTCGTGCTCTGCTGACTCTGCGACTTCAATATTTTTTATAAAGAGTTTATCTTTTTCTGTTTCAGGATCAGCTTCAGCTTCGGCTTCGGGCGCAATCTCAGCTTCGAAAGTTTCAATTTGATCTAGTTCGACGTCGATAGATTCAAGCGTCGACTCTGTGATCACTTCGATAATAGGTTCGGCTTCTAGAACGGGTGTAATTACTTCTACTTTTTGCGGTTCTTCAATTATAAGTTCGGGTATGTCTGTGGCTACTTCAATTTCATTTGTCACTGGCGCAGTGATAGTTTCCGGTTGAACGTCCTCTATTTCAATAACTTCTGGTTGAGGTTGCACCAAGTCGGTTTTCTTTTCAACCAATGCGGGTGCTGTAAATTCTTCAAACACTTCGGGTGCTGTGTCGACTTCTGCAGGAATCGTCTCCTCATTCTCTTGAACACTCATTGCCGGTTGAACAACTTCGGGTTGTACAACAGGTTTCTCAACTTCAATCATTATAGGAATGACGAAGACATCCTTAGGCGCTTCAATTTCACTTTTTATTTCGATGGGTTCAGAAACTTCAAATGGTATTTCTGAGGATGCTTCTAAAACGGTTTCAGTTTTTATGATTGGTTCCGCGTCAATAATTTCAACCGCAACTTCTAACGGAGCTTCTTTTTTGCTTTCGATCTGTGGGACATCGGCAACAACTTCGACATCATCAACAATTTCAACTTTTGCTAGGGTTTCGGTTTTTTCTATCTTCTCAACAAAAGGCACTATCTCAACAATTGGGATTGGTAAAGACACCGCCTTAACTTCAGGCTTAGCTTCGGCTTTCACTTTTTCAGCGGGAGTCCAAGCTTCAATGTACGATTTTTTATCTGAGGATGGCGCTTCTTCTAGCTCGATAGGTTCCACTTTCGCCTCTTGCTTTTCAACGACACTCTTTTCAGCAAGTGCTTCCGAAGGTTTCTCGGTGATAGGTTCTAATGTTACAGTCTCGACTTCACTAACTTCACCTTCTGGTGTCTCAGCGGTATTAGTTTTTTCAAATATTTCTGTCGACGTCATAATACCATCAAAAATATCAGACATGCCAAACATGTCATCATTGGTCGCTTCGTCCGCCTGTTCAATTTCAATTGTGCTTTCAGCTCTGGCTTGTTTTTTCGCCTCAACACGAGCTTGAAGCTTTAGTACGACACCAGCCTGTTCAAGGCTCATCTCACCTAAAATTGGACACATGCGGTGCGCCGCTTCAATGCTAGGTGCGTGTTCAACGGTTCCGTTTTCTCGGGTGTATGTATAGCCCTCGTTTTCATTTGTTTCGCCCATTAATACCCCACCGTACTAACCATTAATTATGAGGACTGCGCTTCAGAAGTAATGCCTGCTTTAAGTAGATGACCTGTTAAGCCCGCTTGAATTGCTAAGCGTGTTGCTTCGAAATCAGGATCTTTTTCTTTCCCCATCTCGTCAAGCATCTCAAGTTGGTCGATTGCATCAGGTCCGCACACATCAAGAAATTCACTGAGTGGTTTACCAGACTTAGGCATAATAACTGTTGCAAGGTGCGCGACTTCTAGTAATTCAAGATAGTGCATTCCTAAAGGTGTTGGTTCTTGTTCTGGAGTAGTCGGTATTGTTTCCATAGTGTACTTAGAATATCAGCCTGACCTCAATTTGTCTAAGGCGCTTAAGTTTGTATTGGTTAAATACTGAAACCAAGCTATTATGTAAGAAGTATATGAAGAAAGATAAACGTATTGTCTTGAAGAGGGTGGCTCAAGTTGTTATCTCGAGCCTTGTTGCTATTGGAATCGTTGGTCTGCTTGTTTTTGTCACTCAAGGTCGTGATATGCCGGTGCTTAACACTCACGGCACAATCGCTAACCAACAAAAAGATTTAATTATTCTTGTTTTCGCGCTTGGAATGCTCATTGTCATACCAGTTCTTACATTATTGTTCGTTGTTGCCTGGAAATCTCGCGCTAGTAGCCCTAAGGCGAAAGCAAAATATAATCCTGAATTTGATGGTCATCGTGGCCTTGAAGCACTTTGGTGGGGTATTCCCTGCCTCTTTATTATTGTATTAGCTATTATTACGGGTATTTCAACGCACGCACTCGACCCTTATAAAAAGCTCGATTCAACCATTGAACCGGTTAATATTCAAGTCGTTTCGCTTGAATGGAAATGGTTGTTTATTTACCCAGACAAAGGTATTGCAACACTTAACTATGTAAATATTCCCGAAGGTACACCCGTTAACTTTACACTCACTTCTGATGCACCAATGAACTCATTCTGGGTTCCTGCACTCGCCGGCCAGATATATACAATGTCAGGCATGTCTACTAAGTTGAGTATTATGGCCGATACCGTTGGAAGCTACGATGGTAAATCTGCGAATATTAGTGGCGAAGGCTTTGCGGACATGAAGTTTAAAGTAAATTCTATGAGCACTACTGATTTCTCGAAGTGGCTGATTGAATCTGCTAACTCAAAAAACATGCTTGATAGCGCAAGTTATGCCAAGCTGGCGGCCCAAAGCAAGAACGATGGCGAGATTACCTATATGCTTATGAATGACGACTTGTATAATGAAATCATAATGAAATATATGTCCCACGATGCTTCTGGCACAAAAGAAACAACCGAAGACACTAAAACTGACTCACATGACATGGAAACTATGGACCACAGCGACCATGATATGTCTGGGATGGATATGTAATGTTTGAGGAAATTCTTAAAGCTATTTTTGGTCGTTTAACACTTCAAGACTTTGTTCATGAACCAATTATGGCTGGTGCAGGTATTGGTATGGTTGGCGCACTTGTGGTTGCGATTATCGGTATTACATTCCTTAAGCGCTGGAAATGGCTTTGGAAAAACTGGCTCACTTCACTTGATCCGAAAAAGATTGGTGTCATGTACATTATCGTTTCGGTCATTATGTTGCTGCGTGGTTTTGCCGATGCGCTGCTTATTCGTGCTCAGCAAGTATTGAACGGTTCTGTCGAATTATTGAACGCCGATCACTTCCAGCAAATCTTCTCTGCACACGGATCAATTATGATTTTCTTCGTAGGAATGGGTATCATCTTTGGTATCTTCAACCTAATCGTTCCGCAACAGATTGGCTCACGTGATGTCGCCTTTCCGTTCCTTAACTCAGTAAGCTTCTGGCTCTTCGCTGCCGGTATGATTCTCATTAATATGCCAATGGTTGTGGGTGAATTCTCAACGGCTGGTTGGTTGGCCTATCCACCACTTTCTGGGCTGGAATATAGCCCTGGCGTTGGTGTCGATTATTGGATATGGGCATTACAAATTTCGGGTATTGGTAGCCTGTTATCTGGTATTAACTTCTTCGTAACAATTATTAAAATGCGTGCACCGGGTATGACTCTTATGAAGATGCCAATCTTTACGTGGAGTGTACTCACAAGCGTTTCACTTATCATGTTTGCCTTCCCTATTCTTACCGTTACGCTTGGTCTCCTGGCGCTTGACCGAACACTTGGCATGCACTTCTTTACAAGCATGGCTGGCGGAAATCCAATGATGTACGTGAACCTTATTTGGGCATGGGGCCATCCGGAAGTATACATTTTAGTGCTTCCTGCTTTCGGTATTTTTTCTGAGATTGTTGCAACCTTCTCGAAGAAACGAATCTTCGGATACACTTCAATGGTGATTGCCTTGATTGCAATTATGGTGCTGTCATTTACCGTTTGGCTCCACCACTTCTTCACAATGGGCGCGGGCGCTGATGTTAATACCTTCTTCGGTATTATGACGATGGTGATTGCCATTCCAACCGGCGTGAAGGTCTTCAACTGGATCTTCACAATGTACCGCGGTACGGTCACATTCAAAACACCAATGTTATGGTTTATGGGCTTTATTGCCACCTTTACTGTTGGTGGTTTAACCGGCGTCATGATGTCTGTACCAGCTTTAGATTTCCAATTCCATAACAGCCTGTTCTTAGTAGCTCACTTCCACAATATGATTGTCGGTGGTGTGCTGTTCGGAGCTTTCGCAGCTTTCACGTATTGGTTCCCGAAGTTCACCGGTTTTACGCTGAACGAAGCACTTGGTAAAATTGCTTTCTGGTTTTGGATTATCGGTTTCTTACTCGCATTCATCCCACTCTATATTCTTGGCTTCATGGGGGCAGTTCGCCGTATTGACCACTACGATCCTTCAATGGGCTGGCAAGGCTTGTTTATTGTTGCTGGCGTTGGCGTTGTACTTATCGGAATTGGTGTTGCTTTCCAGCTTCTCCAAATTGCGTACAGTATTTGGAAGCGTAAAGACAACATGGTTGGCAATGACCCGTGGGATGGTCGCACGCTCGAATGGGCAACTAACTCACCTCCACCTGAATATGTATTTGCGGAAATTCCAACTGTTACCACTCGTGATGCGTTCTGGGAAATGAAGCAAAGTAAAAAGAAACACCACGAGCCTGAATATGAAGATATTTGGCTTCCGAAAAATAGCGGTGCGGGAATTATTATCGGCCTGTTCGCAATGACATTCGGTGCTGCAGTTGTGTGGCACATGTGGTGGCTTGTCATTGTCGCCTTTATCGCCGTTGTTGTGACGATCATCATTAAACTTAGTGATGACGAACCAGACTATAAACTATCAGCCGCTAAGGTTGCCAAAAACGAGCTTCAATTGAAACTGAAACTCCAGGAGAAAACCGTATGACCCGTGCTGAAGAAGAAGTAGTAATTCACGAACGCAAGACGCTTGGTTTCTGGATTTACCTAATGACCGACTGTGTGTTGTTTGCGGCGTTGTTTGCAACCTTCGCAGTGTTAAAAAACGCTACTGCTGGTGGTCCAGGCGGCCCAGAGCTCTTCGACTTACCTTTCGTGCTCGTTGAGACATTTGTGCTTTTGACCAGTAGCTTTACTATCGGTATGGCGCTCCTTGCAAGCGTTCGTGGGTTTAAGGCACAAACATTCTTTTGGCTATTTGTCACCTTCGCACTTGGTATTGTGTTCCTTTCAATGGAACTCTATGAATTCATGGTGTTAATTGGCGAAGGGCATGGACCACAACAAAGCGCCTTCCTGTCTTCGTACTTTACGCTTGTTGCAACTCACGGAATTCACATTGCAGTTGGCCTTTTGTGGATGGCTGTTGTGATTGTTCGTTTGTGGCGACATAACTTTAAGCAGACTGATGTAAACCGTTTAGCACTTCTCGGATTGTTCTGGCACTTCCTTGATGTTATCTGGATCTTCATTTTCAGCTTCGTGTACTTGATTGGAGGAATGGCATGAAAAAACCTCAACTAGACCACCATCACTCACAAGTGAAATATATTTCGTATTTTGTTGGGTTCGGGTTATCAATCGCAACTACCTTACTTGCCTATTTCTTCGTGGTGAATCACTTGCTTCCAAAAGAAATGTTAATTTATGTTGTCATGGCAATTGCCGTTGTGCAGTTAATCGTTCAACTGGTATTCTTTCTTCACTTAGGCCGCGGTAACCGCTGGAAGGTTGCCACCTTTGCTCTTGCGCTGCTAGTTGTATTAATTGTTGTGGTTGGTTCATTGTGGATTATGCACAACCTGGATTACAATATGATGAATATGACACCTGCTGAACAAACGCAGTACATGAACGAAAACGAAGGTATTTAGGTCATGGAGAAACGTTCTCGTTCTTACATGCAGCTTATTAAACCTGGAATCACACTCAGCAATACGATTAGCGGTGTTGCCGGCTTCTTCCTAGCTGCGAGCTTCGTCGCTTTTAGTTGGAGTACGCTCATTGGCGCTGTTGGCGGTATTGCTCTGATTATTGCTTCCGCCTGCGTGATGAATAACATTCTCGACCGTGATATCGATAAACGCATGAAGCGAACTGCGAAGCGTGATGTTGCGAATGGTGTGATTAGTATTCCAAAGGCCTTGGCATTTGGAATTGCACTGGGAATCATTGGATTCGGGCTGCTCATTTTCTTAACAAATACTCTTACTGTTGTACTCGGTATCATTGCCTACGTTTGGTATGTGGCCATCTACGGGCTCGCTAAACGAACGACAGTCTACAGCACGTTAATTGGTGGTGTTGCGGGTGCATTGCCACCTGTAGCGGGCTATACAGCGCTGACGGGTACTATTGATGCTGGTGCAATCATTCTCTTCTTGATTCTATTCTTCTGGCAGATGCCCCACTTCTACGCCATTGCTATGTTTCGTCAATCAGATTACGCATCGGCGAACCTTCCTGTATGGTCGGTGAAGTACGGAATGAAGAGTAGCAAGGTGCAAATTCTACTCTTCACGATTATTTTTGCAATCGTTTTTGCCCTTCCAACCGTCTTCAATTACACGGGATATATTTATCTTGCGGGAAGTGTTTTGCTATCACTCTACTGGCTGTATAAAGGCATCGCACTATACAACAAAGTTGATGATGTGAAGTGGGCACGACAGATGTTTGGAGTATCGCTGCTTGTCATGTTGTCGATGAGCCTTCTAATTGCCGTTGGCGGTTACTTACCTTAAGCGTATACTATTCTTATGCCTACTATTGTTTTAATCCACGTTATTATTGCGCTATCAAGCGTCGTTCTCGCAAGCTTTACTTTCTTTAAACCAACTATCAAACGGCTCTACGCGAGCTATGGCTTTATTGTTGCAACTGTCGCGAGTGGTACTTTCCTTATTCTTACAACTTCGGGTAGTATTCTGCGAAGCTGTATCACCGGTTTGTTCTATGTAACGGTCGTCTCGATCATTACAATTGCAACGCACGTTCGCGTTCGCAAACTGGCAAAACAAGATATCTAAAGTAGAAATTTAATCTTCATATAAAAAAGACCTCGCTGTGAGGTCTTTTTTATATGCTCAAAGTTAAGCTTCAGGTTCAGCGATTGGCTTAGCTGTTGCGTAAAACTCTTCTTTTATCTTCTGTGCTCGCCATACGCCAAGTGCTTGACCGAATGGAAGAATGTCGCTGTAGCCAACGAAGTCAGCAGCGCTACGAATGAGTGCACCTAGGCGGCCACCGAAACGAATCTTCTTGTATTCGAAGATTGCCCAGTCTTCACCAAGTGGTACAACAACTGGAGGAAGTTTCGCTACGTATTTCTTTTTTGACTTTCCAAGAATATGCTTTGCTACAAAAATACCGTCGCGGAGTGCAGTCTGTGCAAGGCCGCTCCACTGAGTGAAGGCGTTGTCACCGATAACGTATACATCTGCGCCAGAGCGAAGGTGTGCATCAACAATAACTTTACCATTTGGTGAAAGTTCAAATTGTTCGGCGTTTGCTTTAAAGAATGGGTTGTTCGCAACACCAGATGTCCAAATGACGGTGTGGCTTTTGATTGGCTTACCACTAACAATAAGACTGTCAGCAGTTTCTTCTTCAACCTTTTTGTTAAGTTCAACATGTACGTGTAGTTTCTTTAAACGTGCAGCAACGAGCGCGCTGGCTTGTTCTGACATGCGTGGAAGTACACGTGGTGCAGCTTCGATAATACTAATAGTAATACGAGGTTCGTGCTGTCGGTAACGATTTTTTAAGTGTTTAAGGTAGGTACCAAGCGCTGAAGCAAGTTCAACACCAGTTGGGCCAGCACCGACAATTAAGAAGTCTTTATCAGCACCGTCTGGGTGTGAGAATTCTTCAAGTAAGTGTTCTTTAAGGCGGGTAATTTCGTCGTGTGATTTAATACCATACGCGTAATCGTTAAGGCCAGGAATGCCGAAGTACGTTGTAACTGAACCAAGCGCCAAAATAAGCTTGTTATATTTGTGCGTCGCACCCGAAGCGGTTGTAATTGTTTTCGCTACTTTGTCGAGCTTTGTGACCGAGTCGATGACAACATCAATATTATCGTGTCCGGCGAAGATTTCACCAAGTGGGATCCAAGATTGTAAGTGGCTGTTGCCTGTTGCTGTGCCATAAAGAGCTGGGTAGTATTGAAAGTCGGGTTTGTCGGTAATAAGGGTGATTCGGGCGTTTTTCTTCTTTGCTAAAGTGAGAGCGGCCTTTACTCCGCCGAAGCCTCCACCTACGATGGTAATCTGCATATTTGAATCCTGTTTATGTTTTGAACTGTTGTTATAGACGTATAATAGGGCTAAAGTTGCAAATAATCAAGTTTATGCTTGAATTTATCTCACATAAAAAAATAACCCCGAGTTAACGGGGTTATAAAACTTTAGGCTACGCGGCCTTTGAGCTTTAGAGATTTTGCTTTCTTTTTGAGCATGCGTTTTCGTGCAGCTCCGTGCCAGTTCTTGTGTTTAGCCATAATAATCCAATTAGTTTATAAGTAATTAAGATTCATTATAACAGATAACATACGGTTTAGCTAACCCCTTTTGCTATACTTAAGTAACAATGCCACTAACTATTCTTCTTCACTCATCAAAAACTATGGTTCCGGTTGACCCAAGCTATGAATTAACAACGCCTGTTTTCGAAGCTCAATCTATTGAACTAACCGATTATTTACAGGAACTCTCACTTGAACAGTATCAAAAAGTCATGCACATCTCTGAAAAACTTGCGATTGAAGTTGAAGACTTATACCTTGAACGCCTCGAATTACCCGCCACTGCAGCCGTTGAAACATTCCGTGGTGATATTTATAGTGGTCTGCGTGCGTTAGAGTGGAATGATGCTGAGAAAGACTTCGCACAGAAGCATCTGAAGATATTATCGGGTTTGTATGGAGTATTGCGACCCTTTGACGGCATTCGACCTTATCGTCTTGAGTTAGGCTACCGATTGCCGGACGGCCCGTATAAGAATTTATATAATTTCTGGAGCGATAAAGTTGCCGAGGCACTTCCGATGGATGGACCGATAATCAATGTGACATCCGATGAATACGCGAAAGTGGTACTTCCCTTCCTTGACCCTTCGCGCCTTATTACCCCTGTATTCTTAACACGAAAAGAAGCCGGCCAAGAGCCAGTGTTTGTTGTGGTTCATTCGAAGATCGCTCGTGGTGCCTATGCCCGCTGGATAATTAAGCGAGGAATTCCAACGACTGACGGCTTAGAAAAATTCGATGATCTTGGATATGCGTACGATGCCGAACGCAGCTCGCCGAAACAACCCGTATATGTGTGCGAACAATTTGGTGGCATCGGCCTGAGCCAGCGATTAACCTAGTAGATTTTTTGATTATTGAATAGTTTCACCCATTCAGTAAGAGTGACGCGTGATGGGGAGCCGCCTTTTTCAAGGCCGATAATTTCGATTGGAAGTTTTGCGAGCTTTTTAGGGTCAGAAAAACATTCGGTTGTGAAGGTTTTGTATGCTTCGAAACGAGATTTTTTCACTAGTGGTGTTTCGCGGCGCATCATTTCAAGAAATACTGTATCGACTGCTGGGTGCGGGAAGAAATCAGTCCGAGCAAGTGCTTTGCGGATTTTGGTTGCGTAGCGAGCCCCGACAATCATCCCGAGTTGGCTTGTGAAATGTTCTGGGTCGGTATCGGCGATAAGTTTACGGCCAAATTGTTTTTGGACGATTAAGTACACGCATTGTGGCGGTCGGTCAGTCTCGATAAGATAATTAACAATTGGTGAGCTGAGGTGGAATGGAATGTTGGCAAAAATGCTGTACGGAGTTTTTGGAAGTTCCATTGTAAGGAAGTCGCCTTCGTATACGGATACATTTGGGTAATATTCCATGTTTTCACGGAGCTTAGCAAACATACGCGGTTCAAACTCAACAGCAATGACATTGCGTACTTGGCGAGCTAATACTGAAGAAATAGTTCCGGTGCCGGCACCGATATCAATAACCGTAGCATCACGCTTAATATTTGTTCGTTCAAACAATTCTTTAATGAGTTGTGGGTTACGAAGCAAGTTTTGCGAATAAGTGTGGAGACGTTTCATTGTTTCTATTATCTCACAGGGGTGGCATTACACCTAGGACGGAATTTTAAGCAAAGAAAAAGGGCGCTTTGTGAATAGAATTAACTATTCACAAAGCGCCCGTTACGCACAAGTCATAAATGACGAGAACGCCTTAACGAGAATTACTCGTTGGTCGAGTTACGGCGACGGCGCATTGCATGATTCACGCTGAACGCCGTGCCAACCAGAAGCAGCAGTGCTGCAATGGTCAGTGGGCCACCCGTTTCTGCACCAGTACTGGCCAGAACGGGGGGCTTCGGCGGTGCGGGTGCTGCCTTCAGCGGTGCCGGCGGTGTTCCTGCCGGAATGACTGTCGGCGGCACTATGACCGGGTTGCAGGCCTCGAGCTGACTTTGCGTCAGCGCGATTTCACGCGTATCGGTCTTGATCGTTGTGTCGCTGAAGATGTCCCAGGTCGAGCCGCTTACCAGGACTGCCGTGTAGGCGGTTCTGCTGACGGTGAACGTCTGGGTGACAGTGGCCTTTCCAGGCACGCATTCTTCAGTAGAAACGATCTTTTCGACAACCTTCGTCTCGGGAACTACTGGCTTGCAGCTCTCGATTTCCTCCGGTGTCAGCGCTCGCGTGCTGGGCACGGTCACGACTGTTGTCTTGCTCTCGTCAATGACGATCTCGAACTTGCCATTAACGAAGACTACCTTGAAGTAGGTCGTCGTGATGGTCTCGGACCGGTTGACGAGTGCGTCGCCACAAACGAACTTCTCTTCCGTGACACCAGTTGTGGTTACCTTCGGTCCGGGGACTTCGGGCTTGCCTGCGCAACCGTGTGCCGACGTCGCGTGATACGTTGTCGGTCCGGTGCTGTACTGGTGCAGGAAGTCGGGCTCGTAGGGGTTACCGGCTCCCTTCAGAATCGAAGGAGGCGTTGCGTCTTCCCAGCTCTTAAACGAGGCGTATGAGTCGTACTGACGGCAGTCCTTGATAAGCAGCGGGGTTGCCGAGTACGAGCCAACCTTGTCCACGTAGATGCGGGTCGGATTGTCCCGTCCTACATCTTCCTGGGGCCAAACTGAATTGGCAACCAGGTAGGCGAACGGCACGATGACGATGTACAGCGGGTTGCAAACCGGGGTTCCGGCCTTACCGCTGACGACGACGGTTGTCGCGCCCGTTGCCTCGTTAAAGGTGTGTGTGGTGTTCTTTTTGGAGAGCGTCACACACTTCTCGACGGGTTCATGCGGCTTCGAGGTGAGCGCTTCAGGCGCGTCGGCTTCGCTGTTGTCCACGACAACCTGCTCCTCGGGAGGAGACGGCTGTGTGTCTTCGGCGGGAACCGGTGCGACCTTGGCGGATTCAGCGTCTGCCGGTTGGGCTGGCGCTACCTCGGCGGGCTGCTCGGGTGCAGGAGCGGACTCCGTTACTGCGGGCAACTCGACCGGTGTTTCATCGGCGACGACTGGTGCCTGAGCTTCCTCTGTAGTGACGACGACTTCCGAAGAAGCCGTTTCACCGGTTGGAACCTCCTCGGCGTTAGCCGTCTGAATACCCACGACGCTCATGATGAGTGCCATGATCAGAGTCACGAAGGATGCTGCTGCAGGTTTGAGATGCTTGCGCATCTTCGTCTGCCGGCGCATTTCGCGACGGGTGTTGGGGTTTACCACTTTGATACCTTTCGCTAGGACGGAAAGTTCGGTTGTAGTGCAACTGCATTTTTGAGGTACATTACTAAAGTTGCTACGAGGAGTTACAACTCCAACAACATACATCAATAACCTCTACATTATACTATAAAACTGTGTTTTTGTAAAGGTAAGGCTTATGGTTAGCTGTATTTTCGTTTATGCTATTGACGTCGTAACTAATAGGCGATGTATACTATATATAGTCATGTGAGTACTTCCGCCCTGCGAGGGTATAAGGATTTCCACTTACAGGCTTATTTGAAGCCACCAATCGATGCTATGCAAACTGTACCTATTTGGTAAAAGCGCCCCTGGTAATCGTCACAATTCTAACGTGATATTTAGTAAAAAGGTCCTGCGGTTATACGGTTCGCACTACCCTCTCTAAATCACTCCTCCAAAACCCGTTGCTGATCAAACTCTTTGTTCGGCCTTTTTGCGTTAAATTCAGCGTTCTACATGCGAGATAGAACGAAATAACGCAGCGCAGCTAAATATCTTAACTTTTGGAGAATTAATATGAATCGTGTCAATGTAAATGAACAAGTAGCAGTTACACAAATGGGCTTTAAAAAGAACCTTGCGGCTTACCCTCGCCGTATGGAATTCCGCGGAACTATGTACGACTTCCTCGACGCTGGGCTTCGTTGCCTTGTGACAACCGGTGGCCGCGTTGCAGAGATTATTACGCTTACTGATGGCAACTCACAGTTCCGTCTACGAACAGACAACCACGGTGGCAACTGGACGCTTTTGAGTATTGTATCTTAATTATGAAGAGGGCTTCTTTTACACTTTTTCAGAACACACTTTTTAATGAAACATCCGCAGGATATTTCATTAAGCGTTCGGCTGGCTTTCACGCTAGGGCGAGAAAGTCACAGGTTCTTTAAAAGCATAAAAGAAGCCCTCTTCGCAAACTTATATCCAATTCAAAAAACCGCAATTCGCTAGCGGTTTTTTGTTTGGAGAGAAATTGACCAGTACATCAATAAATGCTATAGTGTGCAATGTCTTAAAGGGGTAAATCCCTTTAGCACCTTAAGTTACAGACAGTCCACCGATCAGAGAGAGAACGACTATGACCGACATGAACGATTACGATGGCATGCGGCGTGATCTGGATCTTCGGATCGAGAAGAACGAGCTTGAAAATGAATGGCTCACGCTAGAGAAACGCATCGTCAACATCACCAGGCGTCTAAACGCTGGGTCGTTCGACTCTGCAGTTGCCAGGCGAGACCATTCCGAACAAGAGCGTAACCTCGCGGCGATTAAGTTGCGCCAAGCCGAAAACCTGCTACTGCAGGCCGATGTTGAGGTTGAGCGTGAAGAGCTCACAGAGTCGATGAGGGCTACTATGCTTTCGGAGAATCTCTCGGATAGGTTCGAGCAGATCAGCTTAGTAAGGTTCGGAGGTCGAGACGGGCTTCCGCTTCCTCCGTCCTTCACGAAATTTAGTGCTGAGCAAGAAAAGCCTCGTTGGAAGCCCGAGCAGCTGCTTCCCGAGAGTATGCGTCAACCTCGTCCCTAAGGCAACGCTTGGGTGGTCAAATTCTGGCCACCCGAGCAAGCTTTCTTTATCGAGACTGTCTGTAACTAACAAACCAATGTAGAATTTATTTATAAACCGCATATAATTGCGGTTTCTTTTTTCGCAGTTAACTATTCTGCAAGTCGCTTCGTAAGCACTAATCGTCGTCCAATAAACTTGTGTACCTCGGCTACTAATATAATCGCTACAAACGCTCCTAAGCTTGTCACAAGCATATCTTGGATACCAATCGGGTGAATGTGGAGTAACTCTTGGAGTGGGCCAAATAGAGCGAACCACTGTAGCGAGATAGAAACGGCCAATCCAATCCAGAATACACGGTGTTTTACGAATATACGCGTAAAGGCAGATTGGTAGGTACTACGTGCGTTAATGGCATTTGCCCATTGAATTGCAACTAAGGCAACGAACACAACTGTTTGTGCGTAAGCTGCACCGTGGGTTTCAATGAAGTAAGCGTAAATACTCAGGGCGATAGTAGCCATCGTAAGAGCCATTAGGATAACGCGACTGACCATGTACTTATTCAAAATAGGTGCATTAGGTGGAACAGGCTTTTGCTTCATGGCGCTTTTTCCGCCGGGTTCGAGACCAAGTGGAATCACCATAGTTGTATCAGTTACAAGGTTAATCCATAGAATTTGAACTGGTGCGAGCGGTGCCGGGAATCCAATAGCTAAGGCTCCGACGGATGTAATCACCTCTCCGATGTTCGTAGACAGCAGATAGAACAACATTCGGCGGATGTTTGCGAAGACAATACGGCCTTCGCGCATAGCACGCACGATACTGGCAAAGTTGTCATCAAGCAAAATGATATCACCGGCATCCTTAGCGATTTGTGAACCGCTTCCCATTGCAACACCAACGTGGGCATTCGTAAGAGCTGGAACATCATTAACACCATCACCCGTCATAGCGGTGACCTCTTTTAGCTTGAGAACTTGCAGAATACGGAATTTATTTTCAGGAGTTACACGAGAGAAGATGCGTGCGCGGTGTGCTTCAATAGCTAATTCTTTGTCTGAAAGTTCGCTCATGCGACGACTGTCGAACACTTCTTCGCGAGACTTCACTAAGCCGAGTTTTAAGCCGATACTGTACGCAGTTTCATAATGGTCACCCGTAATCATGCGTACTGATACTCCAGCCTTTTGGGCGGTAGCGATGGCCGCACGAGCAGCTGGTCGGATAGTATCAGCAACAGCGATTAATCCGGCAAAGCTCAGGTTGAGTTTAGGATGCAACTCGTGGAACCCGGTTACCGGGGCTGGAAGCGGTGCAGTTGCGAGTGCAATAACACGATAGCCTTGGCTGGTGAGTTTTGTTAACGCTTCTTCAACCTCTGCCCGTTCCAGTTTGGTAAGGTGGCTACGGTCCATTACGTGCTCTGGTGCGCCCTTGACGACAAGCTCGTGCTCACCTTTATGGTGCCATACGTTCCCACTCATAGCGAAAGCTTGATCAAACGGTAGTTTAACAATCGCTTCGCCTTTAAGTTTTACCGCTGCTTCAGCGGCACTATAGCTAATAAGCGCAACATCAAGCGGGTCGCTACTGCGTTCATTATGGCTGTTAATAGTTTTATGAATAACCGTCGGGAGGTGGTGTCCAACCCAAGTTGGCTGCCACGTTTCTTGAACTGAAAGTTTGTTTTCTGTAAGTGTACCGGTTTTGTCGGTAGCGATGGTTGTAATAACTCCAATCGTTTCGATGGCACTCATGCTGCGCACTAAAGCTTTCTTGGCTGCCATGCGGCGCATTCCTAATACGAGAATGACAGAGATGGCCACAGGGAGGCTTTCTGGTACGGCCGATACTGATACGGCAATAACGAAGCGAAGGGCTTCTGTAATGTCCATACCTCTGCTAATGGCAAGAATGAAGGCAACAACCGCAACTGCGGCAACAACGGCAATAATGTAGGCAATCAGTTTGTCGATTTTCTTTTGGACGGGGCTTGAGATCTCATCCGGTGAACTACCTGCGAGTTCGGCAATTTGTCCAAACTCAGTTTTATTACCCGTTGCAACAACAATACCGACTGCTTGGCCGGAAGTAATGAATGAACCTTGGAAAAGGATATTTTTTTGTTCGTATACTTCTTTTTTAGAAGTCAGTGTTTCGACGTTTTTTGTAACTGGCACAGATTCACCCGTAAGCACGGCTTCGTCTGCTCGTAAGGAGTCAGCTGTGATGACACGGATGTCGGCAGGAACTTTATCACCTTCGTGGAGTTCAATCACATCACCGGGCACCAATAGGCTCGTATCTACTTCAACTGCTTCGCCGCCACGAACGACGGTGACTTTTTGTGCAGTGTGTTTCTGAAGTGAACGCAAGATACGATCGGTTGAGAATCGCTGTACATAATAAATACCAGCGCTGGTAAGCATAATGACCGAAATGATGATTGCGTCGAAGTAGGCGTGATGAAGAATACTAATGATAACAGCAATAGAAAGCACTGCCATGAAAATATTAGCAAAAGGCTCGATGATCTTTTTCCAAAGCGGCTCGCCTTTTAACTTGATTTCATTTGGTCCTAAACGCTTGAGGCGTTCGCCGGCTTCGTATTTGGAGATGCCATCAAGGCTCGACGACAGTTCTTTATATATGTCATCAACGGATTGTTGGTAGAAAAGCATTAGTACTATTTTAGCATGACCCTGGGCGCTTTAATAAAAGAAGAGCCCCGATATTTCGAGACTCTTCTTTTTTTGTAGCGTTTATATCGCTAGGTAATACGTATCAGCTTCAATGTGCCCTGCTTATTGCCGTTACCCCATTCGATAACGTCTTTAACAGTTTTGCCTACGAGGCTACTACCAAGCGGGCTCTTTGCAGAAATGCGACCGTCGCTTGGGTCGGCTTCGATACTCTCCACCAAAGTGTAACGGAATAGCCGTCCTTGTTGGTCGATAAGGTCGACTACTGAGCCAACGGCAACCTTCATTCGAGCTCGTCGACTTGGAATGAGTTTTGCCTGTAGTAAAGTTTGTTGTTTTTCAGCTAATTCGGCTTCAATTGCTTCAAGCCGGGCCAAGCGTTCGATTCGTTCAAATCGATCGTCGTGGCCAGTAGTTTTATCGCTTTCACGTAAACCTCGGATTACCGCCAAACGGTCATGTTCTAGTTGGGCGACGGATTTTCGAAGTTCTTTCATACCTTTCTTGCTGAGAAGTATGGTTTGTTTGGTTTCAAATGATTCTGTGGTGATGGTTGTGTTCATAAAGCTCACTTCCTCCTTTTAGGTGCGATTGCTCGCATTTTTTGTTGTAGCTTGGCTACTGGTTGTAGTATGACAATGAAATCTGAGAAGACTCTGAATTACATTGACTATTTTGTTGTAATTTTGCCGTCGACCAATGTGAAGGTTCGGTCGGTTTTGCCGGCAATTTCCAAGTCGTGTGTCACCACAATCACAGTAGTATTTTGGTTCCTTGATAGGTCATGTAGCAGGTCAAAGACCTTCTTTCCTGTAGCAGAGTCTAAGTTCCCAGTTGGCTCATCGGCCAAGATATACGCAGGATCATTAGCAAGAGCGCGCGCGATACTCACACGTTGCTGTTGCCCACCACTTAACCTTGTTGGACGACGATGAATTTGTTCCTCTTCAAGCCCCACAGATTCAAGTAGCTTCGTTGCACGGTCGACGCGACTGCTGGCCGGGTAGCCACCAAATTCCAGGGCTAACATAACGTTTTCAATCGCTGTTAAGTTTGGTATCAAGTTGTATTGCTGGAAGACAAACCCGATTTTGTGGCCACGGTATTTAGTCTGCGCGTGGCCGCTTAGCTTTTCGATAGAGTTTTCATCAACGGTAATAGTGCCATTAGTTGGCGTGTCGAGCGCTCCGAGGATACTCAACAAGGTACTCTTGCCACTTCCTGACTTTCCAATAATGCTGACGAATTCGCCAGTTTGGACCGTCAACGAGATGTCTTTTAAAGCGTGTACTGGTCCACCGGGGGTGTTGAACGTTTTTGATACATTAGTAACTTGTAACATAGAGACTCCTATTCTGTCCTTAATACTTCAGCAGGTCGTACACGTGCGGTCAGCCAGGCTGGCACGGCGCTTCCGATGATAGCAATTAGGAAAGTTAATCCAAGAGCGGTTGCGAATACTTGTGGAGTAAGGCTTGCTGTTACTTGGGTAAGGTTTGTATTAATTTGTTGAACGCTTCCTGGGAATCCACCTGCAAAACCACCAGCGGGGCGACCACCTGGGCCAGCTTGGGCTGCTGTAGTTGCTGTGCTTGATGAACTGTCTTGGCTGCTGACAAGCGATGTCGTCATTGGACCACTCACAACGACACCTAGGCCGATACCAATCACTGTTCCAATAAGGGTCAGTGTGAGACCTTCGATTGTGAATTGTCCCACTACTTTGCCATCAGTACCGCCAACGGCTTTCATGACGCCAATTTCACGACGGCGTTCACGGACAACCATTACCATAGCGAGGAGCACGATGGCTGCTCCGGCAATTGCTGCACCGATAACACCAGCGAGTGCGAGTGATGAGATGCTCTCAAGCGATTCAACACTTGCTGCTGCAGTTTCAGATTCACTAGTGATGTCTGCGTCGTCGCCAAGTGAAGTTTCAAGGCTAGTGACTGCTGCTGCAACATTATCGCTACTATTCACTGTCGCGATAACTGTATTCACAACATCAGCCTGGTCAGTTAAAGTTTGCAACGTTGTAAGTGGCATAATGATGCCGCTATCCTGGAATGCATTGTCGGTTGAGTAGATACCGCTGACGGTGACGGTTGAACCGTACGCCGTAAACGTATCGCCCACTTCTAAGCTATTCTTTGTTGCGAGGGTAGATCCAACGAGGGCAACTAACTCATTACTACTGGCATCAATGGTTTTGCCACTGGTGATGTTTAAGTCGCTTCCATTTGTTGAAACTGAGTTCACATCGTTTGTACCCGTAACGGTAATACGAGGTGTTGGTGCTGGACGATCTGCGTTTTCAGTTGCTGCAGCTCCCGTTCCTTCGGTTGTGCTGGTTGCTCCTGAAGATTCAAACCTCATTTGTCGTTGGCCGAATGCGCCAAGTTCTTGTGAAGATTCAAGCTCTGTGTCATCGGTTCCCAATTGGTCGGTCAATGTAAGTGTTGTCGACGATACATTTGCCGTACTCTTAATCGTTGCCAATTGTTCAGCGGTCAATGGGTTTCCCCCACCCATGCCTCCCATGACACCTGCTGGTCGAATAGTAATATTCGTTCCTGCTGTTGCTTTTACTTCGTTAATTTTTGCCTGAACGCTGCTTCGGGCAACGAGCATACTTAAAATCAGTGCGATACTGATGGCGAACATCAATACAATCGCTCCTGACCTTAAAGGACTCCGGAGGGCATTTTTTACACCTCGAGTCAGTACATTCATTTCGTGCTCCTTGTTTTATTTGTAATAACAAGGCGTACTATATAGATGAATTATGAGATTATGCTTGATTGTTTCTGATAATTGGCAGATAGAACGTAAAGACAGTTCCGTCTTCATTACTGCTGACTTGCAGGTCGCCGTGGTGAATGTCGATAATCTTTTTTGCAATCGAAAGGCCGAGGCCGTATCCATTTTCGCTTCCATTGGTACGCGATGAATCTAAGCGATAGAAACGGTCGAATATCTTCGTCAGTTTATCTTCGGGAATTGGGGTGCCGGTATTGTGAATTTCAAAACCTACCATAAGGCGTTTTACGAAGATACGAATATTAATTTTTGAACCCTTAGGGCTATATTTGAGGGCGTTATCAATTAAAATGCCCATCAATTCACTAATTGCCGGTTCGTTGGCGCTGACAACTGCTTTCTTGCGAGTTGTAATATCAAAGCGTTTGCTAACATTTTTGTACATTTTCATTTTATTATTAAGCAGTTCGACAATATCAACAGGTTCACGCTCAAGTTTATCGAAGTCCATGCGCGATAGTTGTAAGAGCATTTGGGTGAGCCCAATAAGTTTGTTGACCTCTTCCAGGTTACTTTCAAGAAGCTCACGCGACTCAGCCTCACTTATATGACTATCTCGTAGGTTTACCTCAAGTTCGGCTTTCATTGCGGCCAGTGGTGTACGTAGTTCGTGACTGGCGTCGCTGGTGAAGCGGCTTTGCGCCTCGTGAGATTCTTCAATCGGTCGTAATGTGCGGCGCGCTAAGAAATAACTTCCCAGTCCACCTGCAACTAAAATAACTAAGTTAATATAAAACAAAGATAAAATCATCTGCCCGGCTGCCTGGTTCGATTGAATCGACAGTGGGCTGTTTGGACCGTAACTAAAGCGTGGATCGCCGCTTAAGTCAGGCATTGGAGACACTGCATTATCCATCAAGCTATGTTGAAGGTTTTCAAGCCTGAAACTAATCTCACGGAAATTCAGCTGGTAAATAACAATACTAAAAGTAATGCTAATTGTGAGCAGAATGGCGAGATACCATGCGGTAAGTTTGAGTGTTGCAGACTGAAACATTTGCATATGTTTTAGGCTTCGAGTTTATATCCAAACCCACGAACTGTGTGGATTAATGGTTTCTTAAATGGAACATCAATTTTGGCACGTAAATATTTTACATACACTTCGACAGTGTTTGGTAGGACATCGGCATCGTAATCCCAGACGTGGCTAATAATTACGTCTTTGCTAATAGGACGATTTTGGTTTCGAAGCAAGTATTCAAGCAGCGCAAATTCTTTACTAGTAAGCTGAATAGTCTTACCGGCACGTTGCACTGTGTACGTAACGGTGTCCATAGTAAGATCACCAGCGGTTAATATGTCAGATTGTTGTTCAGTTGGCCGGCGCAGTAGTGCTCTAACACGAGCTAACAATTCCTCGAGGGCAAATGGCTTTACGAGGTAATCATCAGCACCAGCGTCAAGGCCGGCGGTTCGCTCTTTCACACTATCAAGCGCGCTTAAAAATAGTACCGGGGTATGCACCTTCGCATCGCGCATAGCTTTTACGATACCAATTCCGTCATATTCACCAGGTAACATGCGGTCAATAATAGCAATATCATATGGTTCGGTTGTGGCCATGGCGTGGCCTTCATCTCCATCGTAGGCGACGTCAACAGCATAGGTCTCTTGCTCTAGGGCCTTTGCTAAGGCTCGTGCAATCTTGTGTTCATCTTCTACAATTAAAACTCTCATAGCACTATTATACAGTGAAGTAGCTTAAAGAAGACTGAACTGTTGGTCTAGCTAGGCGTAGTTTGCGCTCCAAGCTTGCATATCACGCAAGATTGGGGTGAGTTCTTTGCCCTTTTGGGTAAGGCGGTATTCGCAACGACTTTTTTCAGGTGCGGTAATTTTTTCGATGATACCTTCAGCTTCAAGTGAATCAAGGCGAGATGACAACGTGCGGGGGTTGATACCTTCTACGAGGTCTTGAATTTGGCAGAAACGGATAGTCTCTTCGTTTACAAAGAAACGCAACAACTGAGGAGTCCATTTGTCTCCGAGAATTCGAGTGGCTTCTTTAACGCAGCCGATGGTTTCAGTTGTTGTCATATGTACCTACACTATACATTATCTAGCGTAATTTGTAAACGCTAGGGCGAGGTTATTTCCTTACAAGGCCGTTGTCGTTTTGGGTACGAATGTGGCTCATACTGTATTCCCATGACGCGTCGGTTTTCTTGTGCGGATTAAAGATGTACTGAGGGTCAAAAATTTCTTTTGTCTCTTTAAAGACTTCATACATTTCTTGGCCAAATACCGCAGGAAGCCATGGGCCACGAACCATACCGTCGTTATGCTCCCCTGCCATAGTGCCACCATACTTAAGAACGATTGGAATGAGCTCGCGCATAACAGGTTCAAGCTTTGCTTGGTCTTTTGCGCCAGCGATGTCCATGAGTGGAATAACGTGGAAGTTACCATCACCAAAGTGGCCTTGAATGGTAGCAGGAAGTTTATATTTACGAATGACTTTGCGGAGTTTTGGCACAAATTCAGGAAGGTGCCGAGGCGGAACTGCCATGTCGTCGATAAACGGTGAGGCGTAGCGTCCGTGCACTTGGTTTTGAAGCAGCGTCAGGGCTGAACGGCGAATCTTCCAAAATGGCGCGCTTGAACCTTCGTCAGCTTGAATATCCATTTTTAATTTAAATGATTTCAAATCGTCGTGAAGAATAGAGATTTTATCGAGCACTTCACCACGGGTTTGGCCATCGAACTCAATCATTAAGAACATGCTCGGAATGTGACCTTTAAATTGCGCAACTGATTTAAGAAGAATACTTTGTTGGCGCAACCACTCTTTCGTACCAAGTTGTTTACGGAAGGTTTTAAAGTAACGTAACCCTAGGTTGAAGGTAATATTGTCAAAGCCTTCGAAGGTCGCTGGCTCGTGGTGCATAACAGTGGCAATGACATCGCCAAGGTTCTTAATAGAAGGAAGGTATGCCAAAAGTAACCCAGAGTGTGGTGCTTTCGGCACGGCTTCAATAGTAATGTCGGTGATAACGCCTAATGTACCTTGGCTACCAGTTATGAGGCGGGTCATGTCGAAAATGCCCGTATCGCGATCCCATACGCTCCATAGATTGTAGCCCATCGAGTTCTTATTAACATGTGGTCGAGCATTCTTCACAAGGTCGTAATGTTTTTCGATTAATTCATATACCTGGCGATAAAGACTCGCTTCGTAAGTATCCTCTTTGAGCTTCTGTTCAAGCTGTTTGCGGTTGAGCGGTTTGACGACATATTCGTTGCCATCGCCAAATACAACCTTTAGTTCACGCACCCAACGCTCGGTATTGCCGTATTGCAGTGAGCGTTCGCCACCAGAGTTATTTCCTACCATTCCACCGATAGTATTAATAGCCCGGCTGGCAGGTACACAGCCCAAGTGAAGGTTACGATCGTAAAGGAGTGGATCGATGTCACGCATGTAAACACCAGGCTGTGTGTTAAGTAAAGTACCCTTAAGCGAACCGATTTTATTAAAGTGTGTCGTCATATCGAGCACAATCGAGCTACCAATCGAACCACCTGACATATCAGTACCGGCACTGCGTGGTGTTAGGGCTAATTTAGGGTATGCTACCTTGTTTTTAAGATAAACTTCACTAGTTTTTCAATGTCTTCGCTACCTGTTGGGCTGACGACAGCTTCAGGAATAACCTCGTACACACTAGCATCACGGCTCACTGCGCGCCGGGCAACTGGGTCGGTACTAATCTCACCATCAAGAAGTTTCCGTAGTTTCGGAATAATGTCATCCATATGTTTCTACTATACGTGAGGCATAAGCAGAATGCTATAACCTGTTCGCCCAGATAGAGAAAAGCATGTATAATACGCCCTATGAGTACTAAAATTGATATCGACACCCGTACATTTGTCCGTTTCTGGCTTGTCATTCTTGGCTTTGCCCTTGTAGCATTATTATTAGTTAAGGCGCAGGTTGCATTAATTATTATTGGCGTTTCTATTTTCTTGGCACTTGCCTTGAATGGTCCGGTCTCTCGGATCTCTCGTCGGCTTCCAGGCCGAAGCCGTGTAGGCGCAACAGCAATTGCATATATTGTTGTGGTCACATTGCTTGGTGCATTCATTACGCTGCTTGTTCCACCTATTGTGCAACAAACTGCTGGTTTTGTTCAAAGCGCACCTGCATTGATTGATTCCGCTACATCACAGTGGAAGGGTCTTGACGACTTGGTGAAGCAATATCACCTTGAATCTCAAGTAAACGGTGCTGTAGATTCAATTAAGAACAGCGCCGCTGGTTGGGCAAGTAATGTTGGCCGCGGTGTTGTTAGCAGTATCGGTTCAGTATTTAGCTTCTTTACTGCACTCATCTTAGTGTTAGTACTTACCTTCTTGATGCTTATTGAAGGTCCAGAGTGGATTAACCGCGTATGGCGCCTTTATAGCGATAAGAAAAAGATGGAAAAACACAAACGTGTCGCTGGCAAGATGTACACTGTTGTTACAGGCTACGTTGCTGGTCAGCTTACTGTTTCGACAATCGGTGGTACTATCGCCGGTCTGGCCGTATTTGTACTTAGCTTTATCTTCCCTAGTGTTGAAGCAAGCTTGGCTATTCCAACTGCAGCAATCACCTTCTTGCTATCGTTGATTCCTATGTTCGGTGCAACTATTGGTGGAGCGATCATCACATTGCTCCTAGCCCTCAACAGCGTTCCTGCTGCGATTGCCTACGTTATCTTCTTTATCATCTACCAACAAGTTGAAAATAACTTTGTCTCACCACACATTCAATCAAAGCGAATCAACTTGTCGGCGCTTATGATTTTGGCGTCAGTAACTATCGGTCTGTATATGTTTGGAATCGTCGGTGGTATTATCGCCATTCCTATTGCCGGTAGTGCTCGTATTCTCATTGAAGAGTACTTGAAAAACCGCAATAAAGATGACGACGAGAAACCAAAAGTTATTCTTACAAGTTCAACTAAGAAGTAGTTGAAGTATATTCCCAAATTGGGCCAGAAGCGGTATCACGAATTGTGATGCCGCTTTTTTCTAGCTGGCTGCGAAGTTCGTCGGATCGTGCGAAATCTTTTTGTTCGCGGGCACGTTGACGTTCAATAATGATACGTTTCTCATCGTCGGTAACGTCTGGTGTGGTTTCAAGTAAGTTAAGGCCGAGCAACTCGTCGATGGTTTCGAGGAAGCTCACCAGGGCGTGTTGGTGAAGTGTGTTGAGCTTACTATTAACAACTGTATCAAAGGCGTCGTCGATAATAGCGAGCGCTTCAGGTGTGTTTAGATCGTCTGAGATCGCATCAAGCACCTTCTTAGAGGCTGCGTATAATGAAACAGTCTTGCTATCGTCTTCTGTGTCGCCATCTTCCTTGAGTGTGTCGTGAATCTGGTGGCGAAGTGCTGCAATATTGCGCCAGTTTCGACGACGATTGGCTGCTGCAGTTAAGTTCTCGAACGTAAAGTTACCTTCAGTACGATAATGGCTTTGGAGTACGAATAAACGCAGGTCGAGGGGGCTGTAGCCTTTTTCTTCTAGGTCGCTTAATGTGTAGCCATTGCCAAGTGACTTGCTAATTTTGGTGCCGTCAACCTTAAGGTGATTGTTGTGCATCCAGAAGTTACTAAAAATCTTGCCAGTCGCAGCTTCAGATTGAGCAATCTCATTTGTGTGGTGAACAGGAATATGGTCAATGCCGCCGGTATGAATGTCGATAGTCTCCCCCAATAAAGACATAGCCATAGCTGAACATTCCAAATGCCAGCCTGGGAATCCCATTTTGCTCGTAAAGCCATTCGTGTCAGGTTCACCATCAAGCAAGTCGGCAGGAGTTTCCCATTCCATGTCGCGGTTCTCGTCTTCAGGAGTGAATTTCCATAACGCAAAGTCGCTTGGGTGATGTTTTTCTGGATTGAATTCAACGCGCGCCCCAGCTTTTTGGGCTTCAAGGTCAAGGTCGGCAAAGTCAGCATAGGTTGGGAATTTAAGGGTGTCGAAGTAAATACCATCATCAATTTGGTAGGTGTAGCCTTTTTCTTGCAGAATGCGAATAAGTTCAAGTTGTTGCGGAATGTAATCCGTCGCGTGCGGCATGTGTGTTGGTGTAATAAGATTCAATGCTTTCATACCAGCTTTAAAATCATCGGCGTAAAACTTCGCCACTTCCCAAGCGGTCTTACCTTCACGCTTCGCGCCTTTTTCGAGCTTGTCTTCACCATCATCAGCATCGCTGACCAGGTGGCCAACGTCGGTAATGTTCATTACGCGAGTGACTTCGTTGCCATTAGCTTGCAATACGCGAACCAACGTATCCCAGTAAATGTAAGCAGTCCAGTTACCGACGGTTAAGTAGTTGTAGACGGTTGGGCCACAAGTGTAAAGGTGGACATACCCTTCTTCAATTGGAGTAAATGGATCAACTGTTTTAGTTAGTTGATTGTGAAATTGCAGACTCATAATCGGTAAGCGCCTTATCTGTAGCATTAACTAATTCTGAAATAAGTGTGTCATATTTCTCGTAGATTTTAAAGCCAGAAGCATATTCGTGGCCACCACCGCCAAAATAGCCAGCAACGGTATTTCCAATTGGGATGTTTGCACGAATTTTACCGGTCGCTTTGCCATCTGGGTACGATTTAATTGCAACAGCAATTTGGACGGTATCTACGAGACGCATCTCATCAAGCACAAGAACACTTGGGTTGTAGCGGTCGCTAAACTCTTCAATCTCGCTCCATGGAATATGAACGGTAGCAAGTTTGCCATCGAGGAAGTATTCAACGCGCTCAATTAAACGGCCTTTGTATGCCAAAATGTCAGCTGGTTTTTTCATGTATTCACGTCGGCGACCTTCAATAACAGCAGGCACTGCGCCAAGTGCAACAAGTTCAGCAGCAACACGGTAGCTCTCGGCAGAAGTATTTTGAGTGGTTAACCCAAGGCTGTCTGCCTGAATAGAGATAAACATAACTTCAGCGGCTTGCGGGTTAATTGACCAACCAGCTTCGATTGCCATGTTGTAGATGATTTCACCAGTAGCTACAGCAGTTGGAATGATAAGCTTCGTTGTTTCAAACGGAAGGTCACCCTCTTCGCTTTGGTGGTGGTCAAGAATAACGGTTGGGTGGGATTCAAAGAAGTGGCGAACGCCAGGAGTTTTTAAAGCTTTAATAAGAAGGGCTTCGCTTGACGTATCAACAATAATTGCCATATCAGCTTTTTTAGGCCAGTCTTTTACTACCCTATCCCAACCCTGGATGTACTGCATGTACTTAGGAATATCGATAGCACAATAAAGCGTTACATCCTTGCCGGCATCCGATAATAATTCTTCTAACGCCAAAGAACTTCCGAGACTATCGCCATCAGGGTTTTCAGCTTGCACGACAACGATATGTTGCGCGTCTTTGATGAGTTCTAATACAGAGGTAAACATTATGTCTTATTTTAGCATACCCCTGTATAACATTGACTTTTTATAATGATTATGCTATAATGTATATACAAATTGTTTGATTTGTAAGATCTTTGAAAACACACCCGTCCCCTACTGTTGAATGGAGCAATTGTGAACACAGAACTTGAATCGAAACTGGTTAGCTACCCGGCGCCAGAGAAAACCCCTCGCACCGAGGCCTTCTACACCAACGCGCGAGACATTGCCTACGTGGTACGATCACTCGCTTTAATCGCCGTCTTCGTGATCGAGTTCATCTGGGTCCTCGACATCGTGGCTGAAGCTGTTTCAATTGGAACCGTCGAAACCGAAGGCATAACCAACCCTTTTGCGGTGATCCTGGTCATCGTCGCGTTCTCGCAAGTGGGCCAATTCGTTGGCAACTACTTCGGTAAGCAGCTCAAGTACTTCTACGAAGAAGTCCAGCAGGGTAAGGTGACCGAGTTGGACACGTCCGAAAAAGGCCGTAAAGGCCTCAAGTGGACTGTTACCATCAAAGGTAACAACCGGATGAACGATGTCCGTACTTACACGTACAACGTGAATGCTGCTGACTGGTTCAAAAGCGTGAACGATGATGGTCTGTACAACATCGGCACGTACGTCGACTTTTCAAAGAGCTAAACGGATTCGTCCGTTAAAGCCCCGCTCCTCCTCTGTAGAAATACAGTTGAGGGCGGGGCTCTTTTATTTGTAAATACTTTTCGAAAGTGGTATAGTATATCAACTCTTAGCCCTCTACTATTTTAGAAAGGAAGTGGCAAGATGTTCGTTGTCAGTATTAAGCGTTTTACTGTCTTGGCGGGACTTACGTCTGCCTGGGTGCTTCTCCTCGTCTACTCGTTTTTTGGTTTTCTGTTCTGGGTTGGCTTTATCGCCCTTGGTTTCATTAAACCTTACGCAAGCAGCCTGTATTCAAGCATGCACAAAAACCTCGACATAACCGTGAACGGTATTTGGCCTCCTGCAGTGTTTGTAGGGTCCGTTATCGTTCTGGTGGTGTTTTGGTTCTTTTCGGTTCGGTTGTTGTTTAGTTACGGCGATCGCAAACGAATCTTGGTGAGAATCAACAATGCCATCGCCGACATTCCTTCGTTGTCTACGCCGGGCGGCTTCGTAAGTTATACACTTCGAGGTATGCACGGTTCAATAACGACGGAAGTCGTGTGTATAGGTGACGGCGATTATGAGTTGAAGACCACGCGCAGGGATGCAGTGGGAACGCCTATTAATCGCATCACGATCTTCGGAGCATCAAGTGACTTCTTCTCTTCGGATGATGGGTTCTCGGAAGTCGAGATGGATAACATTCTCGGAATCCTGCTCGTCGAAAAGGAATACGGAGTACAAAGCCGACAGATAGAAAACAGCTACTAGCAACACAGCTCCTAAAAAAGCAAAGCCCCGCACTTTAACTACAATGGCGTAGTTGAAGTGCGGGGTATTTTATTGTATAATATCACTAGTCTTTGCCCTCTATTGCTCTCGAGAAGAAAGGAAGTGGCAAGATGCACGTTGTTAATAGCAAAATACGCAAAACTGCCGTAGTTGTACTGCCTGTCATTGGGGCCGTTTCAATTATGTTCGTGTTCACCGGTATGGTGGCTTGGTCTACAGCTAAGTTACTCGTGCTAATGTCTGTCGAGCTTCCTGAGGATAACGGCACCTTCACCCATGCGTTGTTAGTATGGGAATACGAGCTACTGCAAGCATCGCTGAGTGTTTTCTCGTTCGGCTGGGTATTGCTTGCTGGGGTGATCGCAATCCTCTCCTTTGAGTTCGGGATGACGGTCACACGCGATTACACTCGCAGGAAAGAGATCTTCCAGACGCTTAAGGAGGGCATAAAAAACCTTCCCGAGCTTGCGCCGAAAGGTGGCACCGTCTTATATCCATTACAGGTTACGGATGGCGTTGTGACTGCGTCAAAAAGAATCGAGCACATCGATGGTGGCGATTATGCCATCATGACGAGCTTCGTGCAGAAGAACAGCACCGTTACCTTTTCGGAGGTGACCTTCAGCGTTTCGGAAAACTCGTTCGCCTCGTCTAATGGTGCCTCGACTGACACGATCGAAGTCATCGCAGCTATCCTGATGGTCGCAAAGCTTCAAGCAAGGCAACATTCGTAGCTAAACAACGAAAAGCCCCGCCTTCACCCTTTAAACGGGTTGAGGAGCGGGGCTCTTTCATTTTAGATGCTATTTTAAGAAAAACTTCGTCGACCTTCAAGTGCGTGACCCAACGTAATTTGGTCAGCATACTCAAGGTCAACACCAACAGGAATTCCACGAGCCAAGCGGCTCATCTTTACATCAAGTCCAGCGTCGCGAATGTGCTTTTGTAAGAACAAAGCAGTCGACTCACCTTCTACACTGGCGTTGGTAGCAATAATTAACTCTTCAACTTCATCTTCGCGAATCCGTTTTAAAAGCTCAGGAATATGGAGCTGCTCAGGGCCTATGCCATCGATTGGACTCATTGCTCCGCCTAAAACATGATACGTACCTTTAAATAGGCCAGTACGCTCTAATGAGACGATATCGAGCGGTTCTTCGACAACAGCAATGAGCTTTTTGTCACGGTCACTATCAGTATATAAAGCTGAAACCTCTTCATCCGCATCAATTAAGGCAAACGTTACTGGGCAAGTCTTCACTAGGTTGTGAATGTCGTGCACAGCAGTTGCGAGGCTATCGTTAATGCGTTGGTCGGCACGCAACAAATAATACGCATAGCGCTCTGCGGTACGATTACCTACTCCAGGCAAACGTCCAAGTTCATCAATTAGCTTTTCGAGTGCTACTGGTAGCAAGCGTGGCACGGGTTATAGTCCTAGGTTGCCGAGACTTCCCATAAGTGGCTTCATTTTTTCAGCAGCAACTTCTTGGGCTTTTGCGAGTCCATCACGAACGGCAATTTCAATCCAGTGTTCAAGCTCGGCGATATCGTCGAGGTCTACTTGTTTTGGATCGATGTTAATTTTTTTAATCTTAAGTTCACCAGTGATTTGTACTACAACAGCACCATCACCAGCTTCAACTTCAATAATTTCTTTTTTCAAATCACTTTGTGCTTTACGCAACTTGTTCAACATTTTTACTTGGTCAAAAGCCATGGTCGTTTTCTCCGTCTCTCTTAAACTTCTTTATAAATTATACGTTAAATTGTCGTCTTTTTATAGATGTACAATCGGTCGGAGTCGTTTGTGTGACCGTTTGTAATAATTCTATCAATTTGGAATCCATCAAAAGCTCGACGTGCATCGCGGGTAACGACAAAGCTTTCACCAGTTGGAGCTGAGACAACTGAAATATCATCACGGTACTTTGCAACGGCGGTAAAGAATGCTTTTTCGTCATCTGAAACAATCAGTTCGCGGGTATCTTTTGGTAACAATGCGAGGTCTTTGCTAAATAACGAGGCTTGAGTTGGGCTGTAGTGGTAGCCGTACACATATCGAGCCAAGCCCGATACACTTAATGCAAATACGAGAATGACAATCGGAATCAGCCCTGTAATACGAGCGTATGGGTTAAGTGGGAATAGACGGTACCAGTAGCCAATGAGGCTTGTGAGCCCTGCTGCAAGCATCAGCATTGAAGGAACGAACGTTACACTTGTGAACGCCGGGTTGAATAGAAGTACTGGGGTCAAACAGATAATCCAGATGATAATGAGGTAACTTCGAGTTGTTTCGCGGGTACGAATCATTCGGTAGAATCCGAGTAGAATTAAGATTACCGAACCAAGCCCAAATACAGGTGTCATAAGCGTGGTTGTTCCAGGCTCCCAGAACATGAAGTATTGCCTTAGTACGGTCATAGCATTCGCTGCGAAATCTGGTGGCCAAACTGTTGGCATACCGATGAGTGTTAAGCCGAGTTGCGGGTTAATAACTATTCCGTAAATAAGTGGCGCAAGGAATGCGAAGAACACTATCGATACAAACAATAATCGTGCTTTTGAAAGCCGACGAACAGCGTTTCGTAGGTGTGGGTGAAGTACGATCGCAAGAATGATGGCAATTAATGGATAAAGACTAAGTGGCGTGTAGAGACTTAATGCGGCGGTAATGGCGAAAAGAATCTTCCACAAGAACCTAAATTTCTTGCCACGAGTAATTTGTGTGCCGAGTAGCAATAGAACGATTGGCCAAAATACATACAAAATTCCCGGTGCACCCTGCTGGGCAATAAACAAGAATTGACCAGTGGTAATAGCAATAAGCGATGCTAATACAGCGATGTTCGGCTTGAACCAGCGCCGTAACAATAAGATGAATCCGATTGCAGAGAGTAACGCCAGAATGAGTGACGGCAGTTTAATAGTGAATATCGTGATGCCGAACGTATTAAGTATAAAAGCCTGCAACGCGTAGTATGGAAGATTCGTGATTGCGAGCGTTGACGGATCGCTTAAAGAAAGCGAAGCGCTACGGGCAACCGAGGTCATTTCGAGGGCAGATAAACCGCCTGGTAGATATATACCAACGAAAACGAGAAGACCCGCAAGAAGAAGGCCAATGAACGTATATCCGATGATATAACGCCAGCGATAGATAAAGTACGTTGAGAGATCAAGTGTAGCCATATTTCTCTACGATTATACCACGACGACTAGGCCAATCAGAACCGTTATTCGTCGCCGTGCTTTTTATCAAGCGACATAAATCGTAGACGCTCTGGGTGGAAGTAAAGCTCAACCTTCCCTGTTGGTCCGTTACGGTGTTTCGCGATAATAAGGTCCGTAATGTTTTCGCGGTCAGTTTCCGGGTTATAGTACGCTTCACGATAAATGAACATGACGATGTCGGCATCTTGCTCAATTGATCCTGATTCACGAAGGTCTGATAGTTGTGGAATTTGTGGGGTTCGAGATTCCACAGAACGTGACAACTGACTCAGCGCAATAACTGGAACGTTTAACTCACGAGCCAAAAGTTTCAAGCCACGTGAGATTTCAGACACCTCTTGCACACGGTTGCCGTTATCACGACCACTACCTTGCATAAGCTGCAAGTAGTCAATAATGATGAGGCCGAGTGGAGCTTCGTGGGCAGCGCGGCGAGCTTTTGTACGCATTTCAAGTACGCTCACACCAGGTGTGTCGTCAATGTAAATAGGTGCTTCGGCCATTTCACCCATGGCATCAGAAAGTTTACTGAAATCATCTTCACTCAAGTTACCGGTACGAATATTCCAGGCATCAACACCAGAGGCATCGGCTAACATACGGTCAACCAACTGCTCTTTACTCATCTCAAGACTAAAGAAAAGAACTGACTGTTTAGCAATTGTCGCGACGTTATATGCAAGGTTTGTTACCAAAGTAGTCTTACCCATGGCAGGACGGGCCGCGAGAATAATAAGGTCACTGCGCTGTAGACCAGCGGTCATGTTATCGAGGTCACGGTAGCCGGTTCGAACACCGCGCAGCTGACCCTTGTTGCGGTGAAGCTCTTCCATGCGGTCGAAGCTATCGGTAAGAATCGTTTCAATACTAACAAGATCTTGCTTGAGTGATTGGTCACTTACGGCAAATAGTTCTTGCTCAGCTTGTTGAAGCAGTTCTTGCGTAGTGCTTTCTTCGTCAAATCCCATTTCAGAAATTTCGCCACTCGCTTTAATAAGACGGCGACGAACGGCTTTTTGAGCAACAATCTCAGCGTACGATTCCGCGTGCGCGGATGTTGGTACGTAGTTCGTAAGTTCAGTTAAGTACGCAGAACCGCCAATGTCTTCGAGTTCTTTCTTTCGTTTCAACTCGTCAGTAAGTGTCAGAAGGTCGACAGGTTTACGTTTTTCGTATAAACGCATCATGGCATCGTAGACTATCCCGTGGCGCTTGTCGTAGAAGTCTTTTTTAGTGACATGCTCGGTAATATCAGCAAGGGTTTCTTCGTCAATCAAAACAGCACCGAGTAAACTTTTCTCGGCGTCGATGTTCTGTGGTGGTATTTTCCCAGCTGGGACGGTCTTGTCTGCCATTGCTCCCTATCTTCCTCCATTTAAAGATTTTATTCACCCTAGTTGAGTGAAACTTCTTCTCCTCCGCCCATAATATCAGCTATCGAGGCAGCCTGCGAGTTTTGCAGTGGTGCACGTGTGGGTACTGTGTGGACGGTTGGTTGAAAACCTCCGAGCGCTTTGATGGATTCAAAGAGGTGGGAACTGTATTTAGGGTCGTCTAGCTTTTTCTTGTAGAAGGCGTTGACGGTGAAGATGGTGAGCTCGTCGCCGTTGAGTTCGTAGCCGCATTTGTTGAGGACACTGTATAGCGCGACGTTTGCTTTTCGTGCTTCAGCGATTAGGCCTGCCCAGTTGAAAGTGCCGTCGTTGTCAGCACTTTCAGTGGGAGTCTCAATTACTGAAGGCGAAGCAACAGTCTCAATAAGTGTTTCAACTTCGGCAATGATTTCTATGGGTGCTGCAACTTCTGCAACCGGCTCAATGTGTGGATGTTTTTTGGTTGCTTGGCGAGAGAGTTCTTCAATGGTTGCAGATATTTCTAATACTGGCGCCGCGAGTGCTGCTGTTTTAGGTGGTTTTGTTTGAATGGCAAAGGTGCCGAGTACGCTAAGTAGTTTCATTGAAGGTTGGCTACTTTTTGGAACGTCTAACAGAGCATCGAGTAATGGCAAAAGCTGTGGTTTTTCAACTGCATAGTTGCGAAGCACATGGATAAGTTGGTCGGTAACGGTTGTTGCACTAATGCCGCTGGCAAGTGTTTGGTCGAGAAGCTTGGCAATTGAAGTGACGTCGTGTTTTTCAACAGACGTTAATAAATCATCAACAATTTTAGTAGGCGCTAAGCCAAGAGAGATTTCGATAAGTTCAACTGTGATACCCTGTTCTTCGTCGGCAAGGCTTGAAAGTTGATCAAGAAGGCTAATACTATCTCGGAAAGAGCCATCGCCGCGTTCAGCAATAAGTTGCAACGCGGTGTCATCAATCTTAATGTTTTCTTCGGTGGCAATGTGCTTTAGATGCTTTACGGCATCTTCTGGGCTAATAGCACGAAAGCCAAAACGTTGTGTACGACTGACGATAGTTGCGGGGATTTTTTCAACATCAGTTGTGGCAAGGATAAATACAACGTGCGCTGGTGGTTCTTCAAGAGTCTTAAGTAGGGCGTTGAAGGCAGGCTTTGTAAGCATGTGCACCTCGTCAATAATGTAAACCTTTTTTGCAGCCGAAGTTGGTGCAACTTGAACCTTTTCGCGGAGGTCGCGAACGTCTTCAACACCGTTATTGCTTGCGGCATCGATTTCAATAATGTCTAAGTGAGTAGAATCGTCACTATACGGCAAGCCGTTAATTTCGTGCGCTAGAATGCGAGCGATACTTGTTTTACCAACACCACGTGGGCCGGTGAGCAAGTACGCATGCGCAATACGGTCGCTTTTTAGGGCACGAGAAAGGATATCCGTAATATGATCTTGGCCAACAACATCAGCCAATGATTTACTTCGATATTTTCGATACAATGCTTGTGACACCTAATTCCCCTATTTCTAATAGCAATTATACCCGCGAACGTCGCGTGATACTGCCGTACTTTTTACACTTTTAAAACTTTGTTTATTTCACCTGTGTGATGTATGTAGTGTAGCGCTTGTGTTTGAAAATCGCAAGGAGCTTGATAAAAGGAAAACCCCGCAGCGGTTGCTGCGGGGAATCCTGTTAGGGGAAGTGAATCCCGCTAGGAAGTGAAGATGATGTCGCCTTCTTGCTTTTGGTGGCGAAGATCGAGTTCGATCTTAACCCCCACGTTCATGACGTTGCCGAGGTCGTTGGTGCCAGCACCTGTGATGACCATGGCGTCAGGCATCGACACGAGACGGTCGATTCGGCGGAGGTACCAGTCGGTACCGCCGACGTGGAACACGATCGGTTGCGGCAAAATTGCCTTGGGCTTGGTTTTGCGCGCTACATCCTCGAGCTTGGAACCGAAGTTCGGTTCGAGGTAGGACACGTGAAGCGATTTCATGGGCATTAACTTACTTCCCTTCTATACATCAATAAATGATGGCTGACATGGAAACTACAAAGTTTTCGTCTGCAAGTAACAGGACACATCTATTATAGCACAAAAAGCCCTATATGTCTATAGGGCTTATGTTTTGAATTGTACGAGGGGTTTAAAGCGCGGCTTCGACAGCTGCCCAGGTAGCTTCTGGATTTTCAGCAGGTACGATAATTGTTACCTGATCACCAACGTTAATACGGAAGTATGTCACGCTTGCAAGAAGGATACGGTATTCGTGACCGTTTGCTTCTACGTAGTAGGCACCGTCGTGAAGTACAAGGGTACCAATAACTTGGTGTCGTTCTACTGGATTGATTTGCTTGTAAATGAAGCTACCGTCATCAGCAATAGTCAGTTTTAGAATATCGCCTTCAACGAGCTTAGATTTACTTGCATAGTTAGCTGGGATTGGATATTCTTTGCCATCTGGGCCGGCCATTTTTTGTCCATCAAAAATACCTTCGACAACTTTGCCACCAACTTCTTCGTTAGTGCCGCTTCGTGGGGTAATAATAGTACCATCGTCGCCGATGATGCTGATGAGCAATTCTTTTGCGGCTGCCAGATTGGTTTCAGCCTCTTGAATAAGCGCATGTAGTCGCTTGGCTTGTTTTTCTGGTAATTCAGACATTGGCTCGCAGTTCCTTATCTGTATGTGTTTTGAAAATAGTATTAGTTTACTTATATCAAGTAGAAGAAACAATGTCAACAAATAGCCTCTTTGAAGCTACTTATGTTAACTAGACGTTAATATTGATGATATCACTAAGCAACCTTCTATTCATAATTTTGAATAAAAAACTATTTTGGTGATACCGGGTGGCCCGGCAGTGAATTCTCAACTGGTTGTTGAGTTCTACTGCCGGGACCACTCGGGTATTACATCAGACTAGATCAGTCTGCGATCGCGAACTTGCGGTGACGCGCACGGTAAACCGCGACGCCTCCAAGGCCGAGGCCAAGCAAGATTGCGAGACCTGCGAAGCCTGCCGGACCCCAGGGGAGTTCTCCACCGGTGCTGGCAAGAGCACAAGGCCCGTACTTCGCAGGGGTGCTGACCGTCTCGTCGTAGGCCGCCTTGTCGAGGACCTTCGTGTCGACGGTTGTCGGAGGAACGGCCTTCACTTCTTCAACCGTACGGCTGTCGACGAAGGTCCATCCTTCCGGCGTCATCTTGGTCCAGTTGGACTCGCCCAGTTCACGCGTCGGCTTGCCGGTCGGGTTGAAGTACTCGGTGTAAGCCGGCACTGCTTCCGTAACGGTGTGCTTCTGCGTGAGCGGGTTGCCATGCTCGTCCACCATCTGCTGCCAGATTGCGAGGTCGACATCGTTCTCGTCTTCCCGAATCCAGGTTGCGTCGTCGGCGTCTTCGGATTCTCCGAACACACCTTCGTCGGTCTGGGTCAGGTAGACGGTCTTGTCGTCGGTCTCCTCCTGGGTCACCTTCTTCTCTTCGTCGATCTTGACCCACTTGGGGTCGACCGCCGCGTCGTCGTTGGTGAACAGCGAAGCCTCCGACTTCACCGTGGTCTGCCCGAGGTTACCCTGGGCGTCCTTGGTGAGGTAGAAGGTCTGGCTCGGTGTCGCTTCCTGAGTTACCTCAGTCTTCGGGTCACCGAACTGCTGCCAGCCCTCGAACGACGAGTCCTTGAACCAGGCAGCTTCCGCTACGTTGGTTGTGGGGGTCCCGTCGGCCTTGCGGTACTGGGTGTAGGCGTCCGTCGCTTCGTGCTCGACGACCTTGCGGGGCGTTCCGAACTGCTGCCAGCCGTCGAACGACGAATCCTTGAACTCGGCGGCCTCCGCGACATTGGGTGTCGGGGTGCCGTCAGCCTTTCGGTATTCGGTGAACGGGGCGATGTACAGCTTGTCGGGCACCGTTTCCGATGCGCCGAACTGCGTCCAACCAGGGAACGACGTCTCCTTGAACTTGCCAGCTTCCGCCGGGTTGGTCGTGGGAGTGCCATCCTGCTTGAGGTATTCCGTACGTTCCGGAACCGCAGCGCTGTCGACGACCTTCTTCTCGTCAACCTTGACCCACGGAGCACCAGGGGTGTCCGTTGTCCAGGCGCCATCCTTGTAGGGAGTGACGACCGTGCGGGTGTCGGCATCGCGAGTGGCGGTGTCTGTACCGGGGTTGGTCGAGGTCCAGTCGGACCACGGACCGTAGTCGGTGTAGCCACCATCGATGGTCACGAGGCTTGCGTAGTACGGCGAGTTGACGTTCGGTCCGCCGTAGGTCGACAGGTTCACGTTCCCCTTCGGGTTCGCTTCACTGCCTCCTAGATACTGCGGAGGAACTCCACCGCTTCCCCACACGACGTTGATGATCGAGTCGGGAATGGAGTGCCAGCCTGCGCTGACAACCCAGTGGCCGGCAACAGTCTTGTTGCCAACCTTGGTGGTGCCGCCGTCTACGAAGTCGTAGCCCTTGATGAACTTGCGTTCAACGGTGTTGTCGGGACGCTCCACGCGGTCGCGGAAGCGGTACTGGGTGACGGACTGCTGGTACTTGTACTCCTGGTGAGACTTCTCAGTCTGGCCGGGAATGGTACGAGAGAACTGCTGTACCTGGTAGAAGGTTGCCTTCTGGCCAGGGTTCTCGCGAGAGAACTTGTACACCTTGTGCGAGATCTCCTTGGTAGCGGGGACCTCGTTGAAGAAGCGGTACTCCTTGTGCGATTCTTCCTTGTTGCCAGGGACGAACCACTTGTAGAGCCACTGCAGGTGCGAGATCTCCTCGTTGCCGGGGATGACTCGCTCGTACTTGGTTTCGCTGTACGAAACTTCTTCGACGGCCGGAACCGTGCGGCTCCAACGCTGTTCGTCATAGACGACAGCGTCCTTGCCGGGAACGGTGGTCGTGTCGATGTGCCAGACGCCGTCGTGATGTACGACGTTCGTCTTGAACGGTTCGATGACACACTGATTCGCATTGTTGCCGGTTGCGGCGTTCGCCGGTGCTGCTCCCACGAATGTGAGTGCTGCAACGGCGCTAATCGTCACGACAGCGCCAATACGGATAGGCATGTTCTTCATTGAGTTTCCCCCTCGGGTTGTAAGACAGGATGGTGAAAGTAATGCGTTTTGAAACTGTTCTGATGTAATGATGTTAAATGAGGAATGTTCCCTAGGAGGGGCACTCACCCACTGCTTGCTTATCAGCTGAAAATGAGCTGACACACAGTGGATAACTATAGCACATATTCGTTGATAAATCAATACCCCCTATGCTTTTGCTAAAGTTAAACCCACCCCTGTAACAGGAACCGCGTGGGAGGCCGAGGCCAATGGGTTCAACTTATTACGTGGGTGGGTAGTTAGTGCTTTAGCTTCCTGCCGGTTCCTTGGCAAAACAGACAATCGCCTTGGACAGACCTGCACTGAATGCAATAGGGCGGATTACCACCGCAGAAGATGCATCTTTTGCTTCCTCCGCATGATTCGCAATCATCGTCTGTTACTTCGTGTTGAGCTGGTTCACGCTGAGCCAATATGGCTCACCTCCTTAGAAAAATCGTCAGATGGATGAAAACACTTATCTACATTATACCATAAACATTACAATTTGTACAGTTATACTAGTGAAAAATAGGCAAATAACCCTGTATTTTAACGCTAGTGTTTTTATCGTAAATTCGCTACTATAAGTATAACTATTATGAAGATACAATTACTTCGTCAATGGTCTTTTGGTGGATCTAAAAAAGCGTTTGCACTCCCTACGGTGATCATCGCTTCCACTGTCATGCTCGCAGTTCTGACGGTGACGCTCGCCTCTTTGCAATCTGGTATTGTTGTTGCGCTTGATAGTGCTCATTACGACCGTTATGCTAAAAGTGCTGCGCAAAGTGGCTTAGTTATGGCAAAAGCGTGTTTAAAGGCGAATAACTATGTTGCGAGTTGGTCTTCAACACCGTTAAAACCAAACACTAACTGTGCTGGCGTGGTGCAATCCGGACTGTCTTTATATGTCCATAACGACACAACTAGCGAAAATGTTCGCTCTACATTTACCGTAGATCCCCCAACTACTCTTGCTAACGGTGTTCAAAAGCTCACGGTAACCGCAACATCTGAACGTTTGCGTGCATCTGGTGCGGTGTGGCGAACGTATACTGAATCGACCTTCGCTTCAATCTCTGTCCAAGCGAGCTTTAACAGTGTTGCCTTCGGCTATCAATCAAATGGTGCATTCTTTGGTGTGATTGACCCTCAGGGTAACGTAACGACAATTGGATACAACGGTAACGGACAATTGGGAAATGCAAATACTACCAACTCTACCACCCCGCAATCATATAAGCTTGCGACGACGTTGCGTGCTACTCAGCTGTACACAAACTTCCTTTCGGGTGGTTTTAATATGTTCGCCATTACTTCTGATGGACAATTATTCGGCGCGGGCTTAAATAGCTCTGGGCAGCTAGGAAATGCCGCAACGGCATCGGCCCAGTCAACACCAGTGAAGTTTACACTTCCTGCTGGCGTAAAGGCTGTATATGTTTCGCCAGGTTCTAATTACACCTATGTTATTGGTGACGATAATAACGTGTACGCTGCTGGAGCTTGCGCTTCAGGAGCATTGGGCTACACCTACACTATTAGCGGCTGTTCAAACCAGAGCACTTATAAACGTGTCGCACTACCTGCAATAAACCTTTCTGACTTGAACACTTTACCGGTTCCTACTAGTGACTGGATTCAATCAACAAACATGACAACCGACCGCGCGAGTGGCTTTGTACGTATGCAAGGTGGAAAATTGTATGGTTGGGGCGAGAATGACTTCGGGCAGCTTGGAAACGGTGCGACAACCGACTTGGCCACGCCTGTTCAGTACTCAACACTTGGTAACTCGGGTCAACCGAAAGCAACGCAAGTAGCTTTTGATGGCGATTCTACTTGGGTGCTTGATGACACGGGAAACGTTTGGTCAAGTGGTGCGAATAGTTACGGCCAACTCGGTACGGGCAGTCCAGTTCTTTCAAACTCTGGTAAATGTATTACAAATACAGGCAACACTACGACAACCGGTACGAACGTGACAATTAATGCCTGCGATAACTCTGCTTCGCAAAAAATTGAATGGACAGAAGATGGTATGTTGAAATTTAGGCCGACTGCTTCTACTGAAACATGTCTTACGAATAATAACGGTGTAACAACTGACGGTAACCCAATTAAGATTGCTATATGTAACCCAAGTGCAACGAGTCAAAAATGGAATATGGTTGATAGTGGTAAGTTCCAAAACCCTGCATCCGGTAAGTGTCTTACGAACCCTGGCAACGTAACAACCAACGGAACAGCCCTCACTCTCGTTGCGTGTAACGGTGTCGCTGGGTCTACTACGGCGCTGTCACAAACATGGACACTGCAACCTAACCTCACACCGTCGAAAGTAGTATTACCTGCTGGTCATGGTGTTGTAACCCACATAACTACTGACCAATGGACAACTTTGTTTATGATGTCTGACGGCACTGTTTGGGGATATGGTTTGAACCTCGCTGGGCAACTAGGCTCGGGTACGCTGCTAAAAAATAATCCAAAAATCCAACAATTCATCTTACCTGCCGGCCGAACTGCTACGAGTTTCTATACTACAAAAACAGGTGCTGAAGCGAGCCTCACTTATACCAATACATTTGTTGTTCTGGATGATGGGAGTGTGTACGGCGCTGGGGCGAATAACTCAGGGCAGCTTGGAAATGGAACAACATCCGCTTCACCTGTTTCGACTCCGGTTCAAATGACCCTTCCTGCCGGCGTTAAAGCGCAAACCGTTCAAACGGGCTTTGGTACAACGGTAATTCTTACTGATGAAGGTAAAATCTACACGGTTGGTAACAATGCGAACGGTCAGCTTGGTGATGGTACGACAATCAGTAGCTCGACTCCACTTATTCGACAATACGTAAATAACCGGCCGATTGTGCTGTATTAAGGTAATGAATATGAATAAATATATAAGAAAACAAGAATCGACGCGCGGGTTTAGTGCAATTGAATTGCTGGTGACATTGTTTATTGCGATTCTCTTCCTGTCTATTGGTTATACGTTGTATGGAATGATCGTTACCAGTAGTACGACGTCGCGACATAGGGCGCAGGCCGATAACATTGCCTATGAATATCTACGGCGCTATGAGGCAACGGTAACGAACCCGTGTGTGACAACAACACCTGTGAGTGGCGTTGCAGTTACGGGTAATTCTGCAGCAGACCTTGCCACTCCGACCGTTACTGTGAACATTACCTGCCCGAATAGTACCGTCACGTTATTATCGACTGTTAAAGTAACCGTTTCATATAAAGAAGGAGGAGTACAGCGAAATGTTTTCCATGAAGTCTTTGCGTCAGCACAATAAAAGCTTCGGCTTTACCCTCGTCGAAATGATGATCGTCGCCCCGATGATGATTATTATCATTGGAACGATTATCGTCGCTATTGTTACACTCACAGGTGAATCGCTTGCAGAAGGCGGTCGCGCTCAACTTCTTAATGACGTTCAAGATTCACTTGATCGAATCGAAGCGGACGTTCAAGCGAGCGGTGCGTATTTATCTACGAATAACTTTACTATCACTGCGCCGCAAGGTTTGGATGATGCGACGCAAAAATTTGTGAGCATCTCACCTGTTGGGGTAGATTCAATTATTCTGAACTCCTTCTTTACGACAGCTAGCCCCGCGCTTTCCACTCGTAGCCTTGTGTATTTACCGAACACTCCATTTGCCTGTGGTGATGCGAGTATCGTGCAAAACCAGGTTATGACAAACAATGTCGTGTACTTCGTGAAAGACACTTCGTTATGGCGTCGAACCGTTGCTACAAGTACGTACGCTTCTAAAGCCTGTGCTGGTGTAAATATTTGGCAACAACCTAACTGCGCTGAAGCGCTGATGGCGACCAACACGAGCCTCTGTAAGGCTCAAGACGAGCTATTATTAACCGGTGTGCAGCCAACTGACTTTATCGTAGACTATTACCTTTCAGCCTCCGATACTACTCCGGCACTCGGTACCGAACTTCAAGACCCTGACGCGCGCCAGATTGCAATTGATAAAGCGTCGACTATGCAAATCACTTTGAAGGCAAGCAAGGTATACGCCGGGCGTGATATTACGCAACAAGGTACCATCCGTGTGACTCGCACCGGTTCAATTGTGAAATACGCTACACCACAACCTTAGGTATAAGGCCTTTCTACGAGAGCCAGTCTATATTATTCGGTATAACTATAGTGTTCATAAACAGCACTGAACACAAAAATAGGACTCTTTGCAAGAGCCCTATTTTCTTTGTTTTCCACACTGTTAACAGATGAGGAGGTAAAAGCGTTGTTAAAAATGTTTAGATATTATAGTTTGAAAGTACGCGGATACGGTTGTTGTTTGTGTCAGTAACGTAGAGGCGTCCATCACTACCGATTGCTATACCGCGAGGTGCTGAGAACATCGTGTCAGCTTTGCCATAGCCGTCTTGGTAACCAGCAGTACCATTTCCTGCTACGGTTGTAACTACACCAGCTGGGGTAATTTTACGGATACGGTTGTTTGCGCTATCCGCTACAAATACGTTACCTGAAGAATCAACGGCAACAGCCATAGGACTATTAAATCGTGCAGCTGTACCTGTTGCATCAACGTATCCGTTTACCCCTACAGATCCTGTACCGCCACCTGCGAGTGTCGTAACAACTCCGGTCTGGCTAATTTTACGAATGTTATGGTTTAGTGTATCAGCTACGTATATAGTACCTGCGCTATCTACGGTTAGACCTTGAGGATAGTTAAAGCGTGCGCCGGTACCGGTACCGTCAAGTAAACCACCTGTAGCTTGTTGTCCCGCAAGTGTTGTCATGACACCTGCTAATGTAACTTGTCGAATACGATGACTCTGAGAGTCGGCAACAATAATCATGTTCCGAATTGGGTCATATACGATACCACGAGGGGTATTAAATAGCGCAGAAGTGCCCGTACCTTCTTGGTCACCTTGTGCTCCACCGACAAAGTAAGCAGATACGGAACTACTGTTGATGGTGCGAATCTTACTGTTCTGAGTGTCAGCTACATAGAGCATGCTCGATGGACCAAAAGCGACTGCTTGCGGAGAATTGTAGCGTGAAGTTCCAACAACACCATTAACTTCACCTGAACCTGCACCACCTCCAACAGTTGTGACCGCTCCAGAAGGCGTGATCATTCGGACACGTGAGCTACCACCGTCGGTAAAGTACAGGTTGCCTGTTGGGTCTGAAACAAGACCGACAGGGCCTAACATTATAGCAGCAGTCCCGGCGCCATCTGCCCAGCCAGCTGCACCACTACCAGCCAGTGTTGCAACCTGTGCACCAAGATCTTGCGGACAGCTACCTTCAAGCGGACTGAGGTTCTTATCTGAAACGTAGTAGTTCTTTACACCTGGGTGCGACGAAACGGCTGTAATGCAAAATGTAGTTTGTGAACTATAGAAGTTGTAGGTAATATCAGCATCATTATTAATACCCTTACCATTGTTCACTGCAGTACGGCTTAATGGATACACACCACTCGCCGACTGGTCGACGCTCATAAGCATTCCTGCAGACGCTACATCAGAGATAAGCTTCGATTGGTGGGCTCGGTTAATAATTCCATTGTAAGAAACGATAGTAATCGAAGCTAAAATGGCAATAACTACCACGACAATTAATAGTTCAACGATTGTAAATCCGGGTTTTAATCCGGGTGCACGTGTGTAAGTTTTGAGATTTCGCATTACTTAACATTATATAGCATGAGCGCAATAAAGACGATGCACAAATAAAGATATGAAAATAAAATATCACCCCCAGTTGAGAGTGATATTTTATAACTTACAAAACGGTCAAATATAAATTAGTTAAGCTCTACTGAAGCACCAGCTTCTTCGAGTTGCTTCTTAGCAGCTTCAGCTTCTTCAGCTGGAACTTTTTCTTTGATTGTTGATGGAACACCGTCAACCAAAGCTTTTGCTTCACCAAGACCAAGACCAGTAATGTCTTTAACAGCCTTGATAACAGCAACTTTTTGTGCACCAGCATCCTTAAGGATGATGTTGAAGTCGCTCTTAGCGTCTTCAGCAGGAGCAGCTTCAGCTGCAGGACCTGCAACAGCTACTGCAGCAGCAGCTGGTTCGATGTTGTATTCATCTTTTAGGATTGTCTTGAGTTCGTTTACTTCAAGAACAGTAAGACTAACGAGAGTCTCAGCGAATTTCTTTAGATCAGCCATGATGGCCTCCTTGTTGTATTAACAGTAATAAATGGGTTTTTATACCCGGGTTTGTTCAAAAATTAACTGGTTGCTTTAGCTTCAACACCATCCAACAACGCGTGCAAATTGCCCGAAAGCGCATTGGTAATGTCGTGAACAGGTGAAAGTAGTTGAGCAATAACTTCTCCAATAAGCTGACTCTTGCTTGGAAGTGATGCAAGGGCTTTTACGTCGTCAGCACTCAATAGAGCACCTTCGCCAGAAAAACCACCGGCAATAACTAAAGCTGGGTTGGTCTTTGCAAAATCGTTAAGGATTTTAGCAGGTGCAACTTCGTCTTCAGCACTTAGGGCATAAAGTAACTGACCGGTAAGGCTTGAAGCGTCAACACCCTTGTATGTAGGGTTAGCTTCTAAGACAACACGAACCAAACGGTTCTTGATGACTCGGATAACAACACCACTTTCACGAGCTTTCGCACGTAATACTTGGATATCTTTCACTGTCAAACCTTGGTAAGCTGCAAAAACAGTAGTTTTTGAGCTAGCCAGTAGTTGGCTCATATCAGCAACCAATTCGTTCTTTTTATCGCGACTAATTGCCATAAAAATCTCCTTGGTTAATATATTTGACCGAATTGTTAAAGTAATGACAATTGGCATTGGTGAACCGAAGGCTCTCTTTAGAAATAAAAAAGAGTCGTTGGAACTCGCAATGCCAAAGACTCTTTAGAAATGATGTGTTACATCGTATCCTCGGTAGCAAATTAAGTGGTCGGTTTACGGTTTTTACACCTTCTATCCTAGTACAGCTACTGTCTTTGGTATGTCGTGAGTTAGTATACTCTAGAAGGGTAAGCAAGTCAATACTCCCCTTCTCGTTTATGCGCTTAAGGTCGATCTTTATGATAATTGTTGTATAATGGGGTGTTATGCTGGCAACGCCGCCGGTATATGACTAGAGGAGTCACACGATGGCAGATTCGGAATTCACACCAGACGTTAAGCAGGCACTTGTCTCGCTGAAGCGACCGGTACCGGTAACCTCTGAAGACGAACACCACACCACGGAGGCTTTAACCAGCCACCCCGTTGGCCATTGGCTGAACGTCGCCAGTCAGGTTGACCATTCCGCGCAAACGGTTCGTCACTCGTAACAACCTCGCCAAGGGGCGACCATCTTTCATAACGAATACTGGTCGCCCCTAGGCGCAAACTTGAATCGAACGACTCCTCGTCACCTACCCCTGCTTTGGCGGGGGTTTAACTTTAGACTTTGTAATCAAAAAGTGGTATAATAGTATACTGATTATGCGTGAAAAAGAGTTTGTCCAAAAAGAAAGTTCTGAAATGCGAAAAAGTACTGAATTATTTGATTTTAGTGCCTTCTTAAATAAAGCTAACCAACTTCCTCACGGTGAACCAATCACCTATGGTGCCACCCCACTTGACCGTGTGACAACTTTAAACCAACAATTAAGCTTGGCGGTTGATTTACAAGAACTTACTTATCGTGATATTCCGGATGATGTACCCATGGAAATCATCGATTATGTTCACACGACCTTTGCAACACGGTTCCATAGTCGTGCAGAAGCAAACGAAGAAAACTACATGACTGCCTTGAACTCAGAGTCTGTGTTTAGCCTTGAAGTGCTTGAGATGTTCCGTCGTGGCGAGCTTGGCCAGGCGACACCAAGTGAACTGCTGCTTACTCGTGAACTTCGAGGCATCCGAAGCGTGGAACTTGCCTGCCTTACGCACCCATACGGTAAGCGTATTACAGATACGCCGTATGAAAAAAACATGCTTACAGAAATGCGTGAAGTTGTTCAAGAACACGTTGAGCTACTTGGCGGAGTGTATTACGATGAACCCGAAACACGTTACCGTGTGAAAGAGATTGTGGGTTATGAAAAGGGCGAAGAAAAGCTTGATAAGGCCGTTCTCATGACTCGTAAACGAACGATTGGTGAAATGCCTGACGGAACAATTATTCGTGAACGTTCATCGTTTGTACTGCGCCTTGACGACGGAAGTCCATTTACTAAAGAAGACATTGAATTCTTAAATAGCATTGATATATCTGAAGATGGCTGGCAAGATGCACTGGTTAAAGCGGGTAAATTGGATGAAGTCGCTAAAGTCCTTTTGTTGAATGACGAGTTTTCACTTGCTATTCCTATCTCGACGACAATTTATGCTTATAACTCTGAAACAGCTGAAGCTATTGAGGCTCGGGATGCCCGGCTTCTAGCAGAGCGAAAAGCTGCCTTTGCAAAAGAACACCCGATACTTGCAGCTGCGATGAATAATGTGACCGACAACGCAAGGTTGCATAGGGTTGCAGAATTTCGTGGTGATATATTTTACGTTGGCCCAACTACGCCATCGAACGAAAAAGTTAAGCTGGAGCAAACTGCTGAAGAAATCAACGCTTCGTTAGATAGCTAACTTCGATCCTGAATATCTTTCTGAATTTTTTGCCAAATAGTTCCAGAGACTTCTTTTTTAGGTGGTATTGCAGATACAATTTCAATTCCATAATCTTTCGCAATTGTTCTGTAGCCTTGTCGTAGACTCAATTGAAAATCACTGCCGCGTGATTCGAATGTATCGGGAGTATCGAGTGGGCCGCGGTCGTTAAGTCGTCGAGTACGCTCTTCTTCGTCTTCTAGGTCAAGAATAAATAGGTGGTCAGGTGTAAGATATGCTTCGTCCATTGTGTTTTTTGTTATGTCTTTAATAACATCAAGGTCAAAACCTTCACCGTATCCTTGGTAAACGAGCGTAGAAAGCCAGTTACGTGCACCAATTACCCAAGCGCCGCGGTCAAGTGCGGGTTTCACTGCCTGCTCCCAATTTTCTAGCCTTGAAGCGGAAAATAGCAGCACATTTGTGAGTGCCGTGCGGCCTAAATCGCCGTTTTTGATGATTCTTCGGAGTTCAGAGGCAATCGGAACCAATACTTCACCTTCGGCATTGAAGGCGCTGTCAGGTTCATCAACACGAATAACCTCGTGACCAGCCTCACGGGCCATAAGCGCTAGTGCATCTGCAACTGTGCTTTTACCTGTTGCGTCGGTTCCTTCGGTGATAATGTATTCGCCACGTTCTGACATTATGCAGCTAACCTTCCCATGTCTTGTGCTCGGTATGCTTCCAAGTCCGCTACGTCTTTAAAAGAACGAGGTTTCATACTGTCAGGCTTCCAGTTTGCTTTAAGTTCATCAAGATGATCTGATGTAAGAGTTTGGTATTTACCGGTAGATTTTGCATATTCTGTTGCGACAGGGCCGGTTGCAGAGAAGACGATTTGAGCGATGCGGTAATAAATTGGCAAAGGTACGTATTCGTTTTCGTTGAGGTTGTTTACTTCCATTGTCCAACGGTTAATATATCCAGGGTCACCCCAGCCTGCACAGAAACAACTGGCAACACCAATACGACCAGTGGTACTACGAGATTGCATACTGGTAGTACCAGGTGCTTGGATACCAATAAATTCATCGGTGTGGGCAAGAATACGTTCGCGAGGGCGAAGAAGGATAAGTGGGTGTTCTTCATCGATGTTTTGTAGATTTACGTGACCTTCGAAAGCTTCAAGCCGACGATCTTGTTCTTTTTTATCGATTGAATCGTTGCTTCGAATTTCGTTTAAGACTTTGTCGATAACGAACCTAAATGGCTTTGCCTTTAATGGTTCGCCAAAGTAACGGTTCACATCCTCTTCTTCGAACGGGTTAAAGATTGCAGAGATGTTTCGGGCATCACCGGCAAGATAGAAGTTTTCACCAAGGCGGACGTCAATACTTGAGCCGTTTACCTTAAGAGGGCGTGGTTCACACACAACGTGGCCAAGTTCAAGGCCAACTTCAAGTTCACGATCACTATAAATACCGCTTCCCATAACGCGATTATTTAATACTTTTACAGGTGCATCGTTGAGTTCACGACCATCTGCAACAAGAAAATCATCAAATGATTTGCCAAAATTTTCTTCTATCCGAAACACTTCGTGTCCGGCAACGTTGTCGAGCTTTACGCTCCCAGCAAATTGTTCATAGTTAGTGGACTCACTCATTAAAACTCAACCCCGTTAAATAATTGCGTGCCCACCCAATTTGTTTACTGAGATAATAATGACATACTTTTTTGATGGAGACAATTACGGATTCAAGTAATGATACTATAAGGCTATGAAATCAATAGTCGTTGCCTTTGATGCAGTGCGAACAATCGGCCGTAATGGCGACTTGCCATGGGCGGGTCAACTCCCCGCCGATATGCGGCATTTTAAAGAGTTGACTGAGGGAGAATCGGTCATTATGGGTCGGCGTACTTTTGATTCGCTTCCGGATAATTACCGACCACTGCCTAACAGGCAGAATATTGTACTTTCGCTCTCGGCAACTGCTATTGAAGGTGCTCTTGTTGCTCGAAGTCTAAATGATGCCTATGAACTCGCCGGGAAAAACCCACTTGTAATTGGCGGAGCTGATATTTACCGCCAAGCACTCCCGACAGTTAACAGAGTGTTTGCGACTGAAATTATGGCGCGAACCGTTGGTGGTGACGCCTTCTTCCCTGACCTGCCGAAAAATGAATGGGAAATAACCGACGTTCAAGATTTTGAAGCTGACGGTCGCAATAAATACGATTATTCATTTGTCACCTATCTTCGTCGTAACCCGATTCAATAATCAGATTTCAAAGAAAGTAGATGAATTGCCCCGATGAGCCGGCGATGAATGAAAATCCATCAGCCGGCTCACCGAAGTAGGTGGTGTTACACTGCAACGTCACCTTTGATGGTGGGGTGCGGGTTGTAGTTCTTGATCACGAAGTTCTCGAGCTGGTACTTGAAGATTCCCTCTTCCGGCTTGTCCGAAGACGAAGCCGGGTTGATGAGCTCCAATTGCGGAAGTGGAATCGGCTCTCGCGAGAGCTGTTCCTTTACCTGCTCGATGTGGTTGGTGTAGATGTGAACATCGCCACCAGTCCAGATAAACTCGCCAGCTTTCAGGCCGCACTGCTGTGCAACCATGCGCGTCAAAAGCGCATAACTGGCGATGTTGAACGGGACACCTAGGAACATGTCAGCGCTTCGCTGGTACAGCTGGCACGACAGTTCCCCTTCGCTCACGTAGAACTGGAAGAGGGCGTGGCACGGCGGAAGAGCCATGACGTCCACTTCGTCCGGGTTCCATGCTGACACGATGTGTCGACGTGAATCCGGATTTTGGTCGATAGACCGAACCACTTTGGTGATTTGATCAATCCCCTGCCCGCTCGAACTTGGCCAGTTGCGCCACTGAGAACCGTACACCGGTCCGAGTTCACCGTTTTCGTCGGCCCACTCATCCCAAATGTGCACTCCCTTTTCTTGGAGCGGACGAACGTTGGTTTCTCCATTGAGAATCCAAAGCAGCTCTTCGATCACTGCCTTTTTGTAGATCCTCTTGCTGGTGATGAGAGGAAACTCCTCTTCGAGATTGCCGAAGCGAATCTGTCGACCGAACACGCTAAGCGTGCCGGTGCCGGTTCGATCTTCCTTTTTGACGCCATTTGTTAGCACATCTTCAAGGAGACCTTCGTACACTGTTGCGCCCAATGTTTCTCCTAAGAACTAGACGTGTGAAATACACGCCACCATGAGCTACTATACAGCCTTTCAATATACTTTTCCACAGAGATAAAACAGGATTTTGTCATAATGCTTGCACAAAATTCAAATTTATGATATATTTTGCGCAGAAGACGCGCTTACAACAAACACGCTTTCGGCTACAAAAAAAGATAACAGAGGAAGAGGCATCGTATGACGATGGAACGACAAGAATTTAAGCCAACTTTAATTAGGGGTGAGAGTTCTGCCCTCGAGCCGAGCCCTCTTAAGACTGAAGATATTATTATCCCTAGTTCTAATACATATGTTGAACAACTCGTTCAAAAAGAAGTCGAAGAAACAGAAGAAGAGAAGGCAAGAAAAGCTCAAGAGCTTGAAGCTGAAATCATTCAAAATGCAATTGATAGTGAAACACAGGCACTTGATGGCTGGCTTGCTTTCAAGGTGAAAAATGAACTTCTCGTTCAGATTTATAAAGCAGCTACGGCTGGTGAAGACAACGACATCGACGTCAATGAAATTCAGAAAGTTGTTGTTTCAGAGCTTGCAACTGTTAAAAATGAGAACTTAACTCAAGCCGACCATCTACACGATATTATGCCTGCTATCGCGGTGCGCCGTGGTCCTGCACGAGATGGAAACGACTACTTTGAAAAAGATATTGATAATATGGAACGACGCATCACTGTCCACTATGGTGTTGTAGAGTATATTGATGCTCTCGAAGCAGCTGGAGATGAGGATATCCTTGACCTTACTCAATCAATAATCGAACAAAATGAACTAACTGTACGTAAAGAAGTGCTTAAAATCTTCGTACAACAAAAGAAAGAACTTGAAAGCAAGTTAGAAGCAAGTAATGAAAATAATGCACTCAACGAAGAACGTATTATAGAACTTAAAGGCGCAATCGTTACCCTCAAAGAGGAAGTTGCGCTTGCAACCGAAGATCGCGACGAAGGTGAAATTGAACACGACGACCAAGAGCTCACTACTGCTCGACTTACCCAAGAAGCAAAAGACCTCGCACTTTAAACAACGTGCACAACAAAAAATCCGCCTCTCTCGAAGCGGATTTTTTGTTTGGGTAATCGTTAAACTAGTTAGCGATGTTCTCAACTTTAATAGCTGGACCCATAGTAGTACTAACACTGATTGAGCGAATGTAGCTACCTTTAATGCTTGTTGGCTTCTGAGAGTTAAGACTTTCGAAGAAGTTACGAGCGTTTTCAGCGATTTTTTCAGCGCCGAAGCTTACTTTACCAACACCAAGGTGTACGATAGCTTGCTTGTCGACACGATATTCAACCTTACCGGCTTTAGCTTCAGTAACAGCTTTAGCAACGTCAGTTGCAACTGAACCGCTCTTAGGGTTTGGCATAAGACCACGTGGACCCAATGAACGAGCATATTTACCAAGACGTGGCATAAATTGTGGAGTTGCAATCAAGATATCGAAATCAAGAATGTCTTTGTCCAGTTGTGCCAGAAAAGTTTCGTCACCAACGATGTCGGCACCAGCTTCTTTAGCAGCCTTGTGGTCAGCTTCAGGTGCAAATACAGCAACCTTGATAGTCTTACCAGTTCCGTGAGGAAGGCTTACTGTTGCACGAATGTTTTGGTCAGCTTGACGTGGGTCAACACCAAGTTTAACGTGGAATTCAACAGTTGCGTCGAACTTAGATGGGTTAGTTTCTACTGCAAGTGCAATAGCGTCAGCCATAGTGTAAAGCTTTGTAGCCTCAACCTTTTCAGCAACCTTACGGTAGTTTTTGCCACGACGTTCGATTAACGGACGAGTAACAGGCTTTGGACCCTTAGCAACAGAAGCTTCTTCTTCGCCATCAGCAGATGAAGTATCACCAGCTTCTTTACGAGCTTCTTTTTCTACCTTAGCTTCAGCTTCGGCGATAGCTTTTGAGCTTCGCTTGCCGGCCTTAGCAACAGGAGTATCTTCAAGAACAGCAAGTTCTTCAGCTACAACTGTAGTACCTGTCGCTTCAATCGCAAGTTCAATCTCTTTAATAGTGTTCTTTTCGCTTAGTTCTAGACCAAGTTTTTTTGCTGCTTCAAGCAGTTCAGCTTTTTTAGCCATAGGTGTTAACCCTTTCTGTGGTGATAACGGCGGTTGTACGCCTCCCAACATTGATTTGTATCTTTACATTATAGCACAATTTGTAAGGAAATGCTAGAGGTCTAGGTATTTTACACTTATCTTCTGACGGCTTCACTCCGGGTTTTGATGGGGTCTCTACGCCCATCAAAGCCTCGGGTTGCAGATGTCGTTCAGATAAGCATAAAATACCTACCCTCTGCAAACCTATTCGAATTATGATATTCATTAAAGCTTACAATAACCCCTTGCTTTGGGCATGTATTAAGCTTATGATTGAGGAATATGAATGACTTAAAATTAAAACTTCAGCAAACCGCTTTTAGCGGCGAGTTGGACGATAGTGCCGAAGCTAAGGAATTTTATTCGCATGACGCTTCAATGTTTGAGATTAAACCTGAAATAGTTGCTTCACCTAAGACGGCTGAAGATGTGGTTGAACTTGTTAAGTTCGTCGCTGCAAATAAGAAAGATAACCCAGAACTATCTATTACTGCTCGTAGCGCCGGTACTGACATGTCTGGTGCTGCTATTAACGATTCAATTATCGTTGATTTCAATAAACACCTTACGCAACTTATTAACATTGATGCGAATCATGCCGTAGTCCAGCCTGGCATGTTCTTCCGTGACTTCGACGTCGAAACTATCAAGTTTGATGCGATGTTACCTTCATACCCTGCCAGTCGTGACCTTTGTTCTGTTGGTGGAATGGTAAACAACAACTCGGGTGGTGAGAAATCACTCCAATTCGGTAAGACTGACCAATATGTCACTGAGCTGAAGTTTGTATTTGCAGATGGTGTTGAGCGCGTTGTGAAGCCACTCAACAAAACACAACTCATCGCTAAGATGGGTCAAGATGACTTCGAAGGCCGTGTATATAAACAACTTTTCGAAATGATCGAAGCGAACTACGACCTTATTAAGGGCGCGAAACCAAATGTTAGTAAAGACTCTACTGGCTATCACCTTTGGAACGTATGGGACCGTGAAACCGGCATTTTCGACCTTGCTAAGGCAATCGTTGGTGCACAAGGTACACTCGGTTTTGTAACCGAAGCTACGCTTAATCTTGTTCCGCGTCCAAAGCACTCTGGTCTGCTCGTTCTTTTCCTTCGAGATATTGATGACCTTGGCGAGCTAATCGCCACCGTTGTGAAGCACAAACCTGCATCATTCGAAGGCTTTGATGACCAAACCTTGCTTCTTGCGATGAAATTTATGCCAAGCTTCCTATCATTCTTGGGCCCTGTGAAGTTTATTCACCTACTCTTCACACTTATTCCAGAAGGATTCCAACTTCTTCGTGGTTTCCCGAAGCTCGTTCTCATGATTGAGTTTACAGGCGAGACAGAACATGAAGTTCGTGAAAAGGTAAAAGCACTGCACCGCGAATTGAAGCCATTCAAGGCTCGTTACGAAATTAACGGTTTTGAAGAAGACCCAACTGAAGGTTCAAGTGAAAAGTTCTGGATCCTTCGCCGCCGTAGTTTCCAACTCCTTCGAAGTAAGGTGAAAGACAAGCACACAGCACCCTTCATTGACGACTTCATCGTTAACCCTGAACACCTGCCTGAATTCTTCCCTAAGATTCGTGAAATCATCAAGAAGTACAAACTCTTCGCGACGATTGCCGGACACATGGGTGACGGAAACTTCCATATTATTCCACTTATGAAGCTGGAAGATCCAAATGACCGTGCCAAGCTTGAACCAGCAATGCGCGAAGTGAATAACCTCGTACTAAGCTACAAGGGTTCAATCAGCGGTGAACACAACGATGGTTTGATTCGTGGCCCTTGGTTGAAAGACATGTATGGCGAAGAAGTTCTTAACTTGTTTAAGCAAACGAAAGATATCTTTGACCCAGAACACATCTTTAACCCTCGTAAAAAAGCGTACGCGACGTGGGAATATACGTTCTCACACATTCGCGAACACTTCTAGTATTTTACAAGAGTATAAAATAACCTCCCTTATTTGGAGGTTATTTTATACTTGACGTACCAAAATCGAAATGATAATGTAATTTTGTCCATTCATTGCTTAGCTTGACCTTAAAAATAACGGTGGACTTTTCGTTCCTTTAAACAAATAGGAGTAGAGATGCGTCGCTCAAAAAAGTTTGTCTTCGGTGCCATGGTTGCCATTGGTATGGCAGTAGGATCGTTGGCGATTGCTGCACCAGCAAACGCCTACGTGTCCAACTGTACTACTGGATTCAGCAGCACGGGTGCATTTGCCCAGTGCGGATTTAGCAGCTCGGGCTACTATAAAGTCCGACAACTCTGCGAGAACCCCCTCACGCACGCGTCGGATTTCGTGTACGGACCAAGTAAGAGCACTAGCTCTTCTACCCCCTCCACCGTGACCTGTCCTTGGCCTCGGGTTTACTACGGAAACCCCCAAGCGCAAGAGGCGTAAGACCTAAACAGGTCTTAATACTAGCAGCAAGATGGATTACCCCTCGTTTGAGGGGTAATTTCATTTTAAAATATGATAGTGCAATATTACTTTTTGAACCGTGTGGCTATGTAAATTACAGCGTAGCTAACCCAAAGTATCAATGAGCCGCCAAAAAGCCATAAAGCAATTGATTCACTGACGTTGTCTGGGTCTGATACGTGTTTATAGATAGAGTCTACAAATAGGAAAGACGAAACTATATTTAAAGTTGATGCGTAAAATGCTAGGTTTCTTTGAATTTTCTTAATCATAAGTTTTATGTTAACAGAACCGCTGCATAAGCGCAAAAAATAACCCGCCAAGTTAATGACGGGTTATTTTAAAGATTTGGTTGACTATGCAACTACTTCAACGCCCATAGAGCGAGCAGTACCAGCGATAACCTTTACACGACCATCAACATCGATTGCGTTGAGGAAATCTTTCTTGATTTCAGCAATTTCTTCGAGTTGAGCACGAGTAATTGTACCAACTTTATCAGTGTGTGGCTTGGCACTACCTTTAGTGATGCCAGCTTTTTCACGAATGAGGTCATCTACAGGTTGGCCGAGGCTGTTCCATGTGAATGAACGATCTTCGTACACTTGAATGTGAACGATAACGTCCTTACCCATAAGGTCTTTAGTCGCGTCGTTGAATGGGTTGATGAATTCCATCATGTTAAGACCCCATTGACCGAGTGTTGAACCAACAGGAGGACCTGCAGTCGCACGACCAGCTGGGATACGTAGTTTAAGGTTACCGATAATTTTCTTAGCCATAATTCTCTTTCTTGTATCAAATGATACGGTTGCTTGCCTTTTACGGTTCGCATTGTACTAAATATTGTTGAAGCTATATTTAGTGCGTAACCTATGTATTATAACAGATAAGTAGTGACCTGCGCAAGGTGCGTGTGCGAGCGTATAATAGGAGCAGCAAGGTGGGCTTGCAGGAACATTTACACGGAAAGGAGCGGTTGATGAAGGATATCGCTTGGAGTTGGCCTTCGGCTTTCATGCTTTTGATCGCAACTCTGCCAGTAATAGCACTTATTTTGTTCGGGTCAGCCGAACTTTCTCAATTTGGTATCTTGATGGCTATCGGTTTAGTTCCGGCGGCGGTGGTACAACTTCCGGCAACACGGCGTAAGCGCATCTTGCTACCGGTTGTTGGAGTGCTTTTCTCGGTTTCAATGCTGATTGGTGCGCTATTGGCGCAAGTGCCTATTGTGGCCATATTTGTAATGGGCGCACTCGCTTACACGGTTTCTTATTTTTCATCGAAGGCCGGTTTAGTTGCACTTTCGGGTTTTGCGACCGCCATGGTTCTCCCCTTAATAGGTGTGGGTCTTAGCTATTCAGACGTTTCAAGCATTTTTGTTATGTCGATAGCAATTGTTGGGGGTTCGGTATGGGTATATGTTCTCTCGCTTTTTAGAAAGGAAACACAGCCACCCGAACGGCCGATACCAACGCCGGTACCCAAAGCTATCGCCAGCTCATACGGTATTTTTTATGCCGTAGCGACACTCACCGCCGTGACACTGGCATTCGGGTTAGGCCTTGAACATGTTGGTTGGGTTGTTGGAGCAACACTTTTTGTAATGCGACCATCATGGCAAGTTGAGAAAATGCGGATAGCGGGAAGATTTGTATCAGTTTTTATTGGCGCAAATCTAGCGGCGTTGATTCTGTTCTTAGAACCAAGTCCGCTACTGACGGCTATTGTGGTTGCACTTGCGGTAATAGTGGCAGCGGGTACCCACGGTAGCCGCTGGTATATTACTCCAGCCTTCACTACCTTCATTGTGTTCTTTGTGCTGCTTTACGGAGACACGGCCACAAGTGATATCGCTTTCCGCTTAAACGAGCGAGTAATCGATACAACCATTGGGGTGTTTATCGCGTTGCTATTCGGCCTGATGGCGAAATATGCAATCAAGCTCGACGCTCTTCAATCTAAGTAAATGTTCCACCTGGCGTAGCTTCTTTGCTACGCCAGGAATGGAACTTTTTTATTCATCATTTTTAAAGTGTTAGCTAGATAATATTATTGACAGCGTATTTGAATAGGAGAAAAATAGGAGTAACTATAAATAACCTGGAGGTGTTTATGGACAACAAGAACTCAGTGATTGTGACAGGGTGGAAATTTTTTGCGAGCGTGATTATGCTCGTATATGCAACGTTATTGATTATTGCCGGCTTAGCCGGTATTTTTAATGGCGACGAATTTTTTAGAAGCAGTTCAGGGCAATTACTTATATTTAACTTTACCGCCTGGGGATGGATTCATGTGGTGCTTGGGCTAGCGCTTGGAACGGCCGGTGTAGGGTTACTAGTGAACCGAGAATGGGCACGCGTTGGCGCTGTTTTGCTGATAATGGCGGCTATTCTACTAAACGTGTTAATTATCGGTGCCTATCCTGGCTGGTCACTCACCTTTCTTATCCTCGATGCCTTACTGTTGTTAAGCTTAATGCTGCCGAATAGTAAGGATGAAACGTAAGTTAAGAAGGAGGTTCTTCATGGCTATAGATAATTCAAGACAAGTTACGGGATGGGTTGGATGGGTGTATTTCGCCAGCTTTCTATTGATACTTGGGGGTGTGTTCCAAGTAATCATGGGCTTTACCGCCCTACTGAACGATCAATTTTACGTCGTAACAAATAACAACTTAATTGCCTTTGATATTACAACTTGGGGCTGGATTCACCTGTTACTCGGCCTTGTAATGGTAATCATAGGTATTTCACTGTTTGCTGGAAGAACGTGGGCACGTGTGACTGCAATCATATTGGCCTCACTTAATTTCATTGGACAGTTTGCCTTCATCGGCGTGTATCCTTGGTGGTCTGTTACCGCAATGATTCTCGATATTCTGGTAATCTATGCGTTGACTGTTCACGGAGATGAGGTTGCTATAGATCAATAGACACTCTATTGATGTCGCGCATTAAAAATACTGAGCGCAGATTTCAATCGCTGTTCGCTGCGCGAGTCGTTGTCACCGAAAATAATTTTGTTGAGCGCGTTTTCAGTAGCAAGATCAAGATTTTCCTTAGCGATGGCTGCAATATCCGCTTGTTCGTCGCGACGTGCTTTGAGTTTCATGTTGAGCGCGTTCATGAGTGCTTTGTTTGATTCCCAAACAATCCCCTTGTTTTCATCGTCCGATCGCTCCATGGCAATAGTAAAAATTTCTTCAAGTACCTTTAGGTCGACATACGGGCTGAGTACTATCGGAACTAACTCGGCTGAGGTTTTGTCTCGATATGAAAAATTTCGACGTTCGGGTTGGTTTGAGAAATCGGCTTCCATAATACCCATAATATACCCTGTAAATTGAATGCGAGCAAATAAATAAGAGCCTGCCAAATAACAGACTCTTATTTAATAGTTAATGAAAACTAAACTTTTGTAACTTGTAGTGCGTCAAGCTCTACTGAAGTATCACGGCCGAACATGCTGACCATAACTTTAACTTTACCCTTTTGGTTGTCAATTTCAGAGATAGAACCGTCGAAGCCCTTGAATGGACCGTCGGTAATGCTGACAACTTCGCCTTCTTGGAAGTCGATGAAGTGCTTTGGTTCTTCAACACCCATTCGCTTCTTGATCTTACGAATTTCATCGTCAAATACAGGAGTCGGTTGTGTGCTTGTTCCTACAAACCCAGTAACACCAGGAGTGTTACGAACGATATACCAAGTTTCGTCAGTAAGTTTCATTTCAACAAGAGCGTAGCCTTGGAAAATCTTCTTTTCAACAACTTTACGTTTGCCGTTTTTGATTTCAATTTGCTTTTCTTTTGGAACCATTACGTCAAAGATTTTGTCAGCCATATCAACAGCGTTAATGCGTTGACGAATGCTGTCAGCTACTTTTTCTTCGTAACCACTGTAAGTGTGGATGGCGTACCATTGGCGGGTTGAGTCATATCGATTTGTTGAAGTCATATAATTCCTTATTATTTAATCATTAATTCAAAGATATATTTAAAGAAGGCATCGAGCAACAGAATAAGCACTACGAAGAATACGCTAAACAGAATAACTGCAAGTGTAAGACCCCAAGTTGCTTTACGGGTTGGCCAACGAACTTGTTTAAGCTCAATCCATGCGCCCTTAAAGTAGCGACCAATAGTGAAAAGTGCTTTAAGAAACCAGTTTGTTGGTTCTTTAGTAACTTTTACAGCTTTGGTAGTCTTTTTAGGCAATTTAATAGCTTTTTTGTCAGCACTTTTTGCTGAAGATGTATCTGTCGCTTTAATGCGGGTGACGTTTTTTGGCTCTGCCACTTTTTTCTCCCAAAATAAATAGTCTGCTTGTGCAGACTGTCAAGTAAACTATACACCACTACTAAGGTTGCGTCAATGTAGTGTATTATAAAGATAATGTTTGAAGGTATACTTTATATCTCATATGGAGTGCTGCTGATTGTCGCAGTCCTTATCGCACGCCAGCTTTGGTTCGCGATGAAGCACTTCACTCCGCCAACCTATGATTCAAAGCTTGGTAAAGAAACCGATATGCCGAGTGTCACGGTGTGTATTCCAGCCCGAAACGAAACGCACGCCTTAACTGAATGTCTTGAAAAGGTCATTGTTTCTGATTACGAGAAGCTTGAAATAATTGTTCTCGACGATGCTTCAGGCGACAACACTTCTTCGTTAATTAAGTCATTTGCTAAAGATGGTGTTCGCTTTGTTGAAGGCAAAGCGCTTCCGGTTGGCTGGCTTGGTAGGAATCATGCGCTCCAAGGCCTTTTACGTGAGGCGAGTGGCTCGTATATTCTATTTATGGATGTTGACACTCGTATCGCACCAAACGCCGTCAGCAACCTCGTACGCTATGCGCTTTCGCAACGAGCGGGTATGGTTTCAGTATTACCTCGTCGTGAAGATGGAATGCGAGCGAGCGTTCTGTTCTCAACGCTCCGGTTTTTCTGGGAAGTTGTATTTCACAGCAAGGCATCGCCAGCAACGACCGGTAATGCATGGCTTGTGAATCGCCAACTACTGCTAGAGCGCTTTAATGGCTTCGAGGCGTTAAAATCTACCGTACAGCCAGAGTCTCAACTATCTGCGAGTCTCGCTACTACAAACGAGTACCGATTCTTAATGGGAACTGCAAAGTTTGGTGTTGCATTCGAAAAGAAGTGGCGTTCACAGCTCGTAACGAGTACGCGGCTTTTATTTCCGTTCCTAGAGAAGAAAGTTATATTGGCGCTAACCGCCATTCTTGATTTACTTATTTTACTCATCCCTGCAGTAGTCGCGATCAGCCTATTCTTCACTGAATGGAATGCCGTACATATTGCTGGCCTCTGTATTGCGGTTCTATACGCCGGCTTATATGGCTGGTATCTAAAACGAGTCTGGAATAAAGGCTTTTTACTTGGCGCTATTCTCTGGCCTGTTTTAGTACTTCAAGAGATTTTTCTTGTGATTGCGAGCGTGTCTCAATACAAACGCCGTACGGTGAAATGGAAAGGCAGAAAAGTTTTAGCTACTAGTCGGTAGTTCAAAGCTGAATGCTGAACCGTGGTTCAAACGACTCTTAAGGTGAACCGTTGTGTGGAGCTTGTGTGCAAGCTTTGTTGACACATACAAACCAAGGCCGGTACCGCTGGTTTCACGAATACGGTAATCTTCGCTTCGGTAAAACTTACTGAATACTTTCGCTTGATCACCGCGGCTAATGCCGATACCTGTGTCTTTGATTGTAAATTCAATAGAGTCTTTGGTGCGCTTTGCTTGAAGAGTCACACTTCCCTCTTTTGTGTACTTCAGGGCGTTAGTAATAAGGTTTTGAAGCAATTCTTCGAGGTATAGCCGACTGACATTTACATTGCCGAGTTTTGCACCAAGGTCGATATCAAGCTGAAGCTTACGGGTTTCAGCTTCTTTTTGATATTTGTGATGAAGGCTGTGAAGTAAGTCGGTCACATTAATTTCTTCGGTAGCATCAGCGACGCCACGTTCAGCACGTGACAATGTGCTTAAATCGTTGACCATCTTCGCAAGGTACAATACTTGGTCGTGTGCGGTTTCGATAGATGTTGCGAGAGTTTCAGGGTCTGGTGTGTTCGATCGGCTAATAAGAACACCAAGGTTTGAGAGCGTTCCTTCAACAATCGTAATTGGAGTACGAAGCTCATGGCTCACTACGCCAATAAACTCATCACGCTCTTCCTCGAGGCTCTTCTGCTTCGTTACGTCACGAAGGATGATAATGTAACCACCTTCGTCTTCACTCTTCTTAAACGGGCTGTATGAGCTGCGAATTGGCGCAAAGGTAATTTCTAGTCGAATTGACTCACCATCAACGTAGGTGTGGTTTAGGTCATCGCGGCGAGTCGCCTTCTTTGTTCCCTTGAGGATAGTAAGAAGGTTGGCACTATTTTTATCAACGTCAGTGAGATTAAACAAATCGCCGATGTTCTTACCCTTAATACTGTCGTTTGTATCAAGGAGGTCAAGCGAAGCCGCATTGTACATAAGTACGGTGCCCTTTTGGTCGGTGCTGAATGTGGCGTCGGTCAAGTTATTGATGATGGTAAGAATCCGGTCGTACTGCAAGCGCTCGCGAGCGCGGCTGTGTAATAAGCTTTGACGACGGGTTTCTTGTACGGAAATAAGGGTAACGGTAGCAACACCGAGGAAAATAATGCCGGCAATACTCAAGAACATGTCGAGTTGTACGTCTGGGTAGTTTGAGAAACGAATTGAGCCATCAATCACCCCTGTAAATACGATCGACGCAATGCTAGCGACTAATGCCAGGCGTCCGAAGTATAAGTTGGTAGCAATAAAGAGTAATACGAATAAACTAGCAAATGGTTGCGAGAAACCTGTCACGAATACTAAGGTTGTGAGTGCGATAACGTGATATACGGCAAGACGGCAAGCTCGGTCGAATTGTGATTTCGCTGGTATGAAGAAGTAATAAACACTGACGATAATCCATGTTAACGACACGGCGATAGCAATTTCAGGGCCAGCATAGTAAATGTCTGGAATCATATTAAATACGACGAGGTAGCTGTATGCGGCCAATACAAGCGATGAGAGAAGACCAACATACCGCATTGTTCTATCTGACGCTTTACTGTACTTCGGGTGGGCCTCATCCATAATTGCTTATGATTATAACCGCTCTATGTCTATTTGTATATCAGATTTATATTGACGGTGCTTCAGCCTTGAGAAGCTTGCGGTGAATGCTGTATCTTGGGTCACCCTGGCCAACGAGTGCCCAGAAATCTTGGCTGTGGTTCATCTGTACGGTATGCGCTAATTCATGCACTAATACGTAATCAATCAATTCGAATGGTAATTTCATTAAGGCAATGTTGAGACTAATAGTGCCGTTACTGCTACAACTTCCCCATCGCCCACTGGCGTGAGAAAAACGTACCTTTTCATAAGAAAACCCGAGCTGGTTTGCGAGGTACGCCAAGCGTTTTGGTAAGTAGCTTTTTGCTTCGACTCGTAATGCAGCAATGACACTGTCGCGAACGGCGCGCTCGACTTGTGGGTCATCGAGGGTGAGGTTTGATGGTAGCTCAACGAGAATATGTTGGCCTTTTACCTTAGTTGCGAAGCGTGCAGCGGTACGGACAATAATAGTATGGCTTTTACCTATCTGTTGACCATCTTTAAATTCGTTTTTAGGGTTTGATTGCTCAAGAAGGTCTCGAAGCTGTGAGCGTGAATCTTTAAGGAGTCGTTTTAATAGGAATAAAGGCGCATACATCGGCATTGAAGCGCGCAAGGTGCCATCTGGCGCAACTCGCAGGCGTACCTGGGTAGCTTTAGCACTCCGCCGTACTGTGATTTTGCCAAATTCATCATCTTGGATAATTGGCATAGCAGGTTACCTTACTATTATGTTGCCTGATTGACGTGGGCTTGGTGGCGCAACATGTGTGTCTGGGCGACTGCCAGCAAGTTGCTTAAGAACTGTCTTAATTTGCGTAGCGTAAGTGTGCTTACCGCTAATAACAGTAGCTTTGTCTTGTTCTGTAGGTGCGTGGAATGTTCTGAATCGAGCATCGAACTCGGTATCAGTTAAACCTGAACCAGTTGGTTGAGGACGCATTGCACGACGTTTTGCTTCAGCGGGTTCGGTTTGTACCCAAACAAGCAGTGTTCGATAGCCAGCCTTAGTAAGAGTGTTTGTAAGTTGGGTGCGTTTTGCCTTGGTGAGATTAGCTGCTTCGATAAGGAAGGTACGGTTCGTTTTTAGTACTTCACTGAGCATTGCAGCAGATACTGCTTCAACTTGAGCGGCGTTCAAACCAGCCTCGTATGCTAATCGAGATTCGTTAATAATTGGCGCCTTAAAGGTATCAGCAAAGTGTTCAGCAAACGTACTTTTTCCAGAACCAGGGATGCCAACCATAATAATGGCATGCGGACTCGCAGGGGTAATCGGCTTCATATATGACAGTATAGCAAATAAAGGGTGTAGTTGTCAGGCTAAAAAATTAATTTTGGTACAGGGTTGTATCAGAGAGCGAATTATCGTCATAAACTGTATCATCAATGGCGTCGGCGTCTGTCTCTAAAGCATCCGCAGCGTCGTTTACGCTTGCTTCGGTGTCAGTTGTATTTGTTGTCACAGTTCCGCCAGGTAGATCACCTGTGGCGCTTTCAGAAGTCTCTACAATAGCGTCACTTTGCATTGATTGCCACACGAAGTAACCTGCAACTGCTCCGCCTATTAATACAATGGCGGCAATAAGAATAATGATCAGTTTTTTTGATGATTTCTTTTGCTTCGGAAATGGATTTGAGTTTGTTTGGAACGGTTCTTCTTGTAAAGTGTTTGCCACTCCGAATGGAGCTACGACTGGTGCTGGAGCGCTCCTATCGGTATTGCTGAGCGTTGGCTCGGGTTCGGGAGATACTAATGGAGTTGCGATTTGGTCAAAGCTTGTTGATGGTTCAACAGGTTGAGGGATATCTGCCAAAATAGGCTCTTCTTCTTGTGGATGGATAACCTTAGAAGTACCTTCTTCTGCTTCAAGTACGCCAATAGCTTCAAGCGCAATTTCATCAGCTTCTGCAGATGATTGCTCAGGAACAAATGTAGCAGGATCAATAGAAGGAGTTGAGCCAATTTGGATAGTCTTCTCCTCTTCGGGTGATTGTGGAGTTGGATTCATTACAAACTCTCCTTTGTAGCATTTGCCTTAAGCCATGTTGCATATTCGCGTAACGCAGGTACGGCATTTTGTTTCACGGCAGTCTTTACGGCAAGTCCGTCAGTGCGAAGTGTCTTTAATTCAGCGCGAGCAATTGCTAAAGCGCTAATAAATTCGCCAGTGCCTTCGCCACACGGTGCGGCTTGCGCCTTTTCGAGTGTGGTTACATATACCTTCGCTTGTGCCGCATAGTCGCTGATAGCGGTAGTCACAATGTCACGTGCAGCGGTAAGTTTGACTACGTCGGTATAGTTAGCTTCAGTCGCAGATGAAACGAAGGTATCAACCTTGCTTTTGATGGCTGCGTATTTAGCAGTACGTTCAGTTTGAAGAGCAGTGACGGCTGTTTTGTGAGTAGCAATTCTCGCCTTCGCCATAGTACAACCTTCGGAATTTACAGGTTCGTCAGTAGCAGTTTGAGCGTAGGAAGCTACGGGTATGAGTGAAATAACCAAAGCTAGACCAAGTACAGAGATACCGGTGCGTTTCATTTTATTCACAAACATGCTCCTTAGTGCTTACGTTTTTAATAGTATAGCACTGGCATGTTTTGTTTTGCAAAGGTGGTTAGACTTCGGGTTAAATTTTAGCTTTTTTCTCGAGAAGCTTGTCGTGCAACTCTTTAAATTGAGCTTGCATAACATCGAGTTCGGTATCAGTAAGGTCTTCGATATCAACAAATTCTGTACGCGCACCACGGCTACCTTTAATGAGTTCGTTCAACTTAAGTTGCATAGCGCGAGCATCACGGTTTTGAGTATTTTGGATGGCAAATACCATTAAGAACGTCACAATCGTAGTTGTCGTGTTAATAACGAGCTGCCATGTATCGGAAAAGTGGAAGAATGGGCCAGATGAAATCCAAACAATAATAAGAAGGATTGCAAGCAGGAACGCTACAGGCGAACCAAGCTTTGCTGAAACGATCATTGACACACGGTGAAAAGAATCTTTTGATGGCTTCACAACCGGCTCTGATACATCAGGAATAATGTGGCGAACAATTTTTACATGTGGGTGACGAGGTGATAATCTTTCGGTTTCTATATTCATGGCAGTAGTATAGCATTTTGTATAATTTGAGTGAAATTTAATAAAGCACCCATTTCTGAGTGCTTTTGTTGCCCGAGTGGGTCGCTCACCTTTCGGGAGCGACCCACTCGTTCAGTCGGCGGATGACTATTTAATCTTCACGCCTTGTTCTTCCATGAAGGCAATAGGTTCGGTGAACTTACCATTTACCTTCACTTCGAAATGCAGATGCGGACCGGTTGAACCACCAGTCGAACCTACGTAGCCAAGCAATTGGCCAGCCGACACCGTACCTCCACTGGAGATGTTGTCGGCAATGCGCACCATGTGTCCGTACCCGGTTGTTACATCACCGTGATCGAGTTCCACATAGTTACCGAGCGAACCATTTGAGCCAGCAAAGGTGACTTCGCCAGCGTGAGCTGCGTAAATAGGATCGCCATTGTCGCAAGCCAGGTCAACTCCGTTGTGCATCTTTGTTTTATGCGAGTAAGGGTTTACACGCATTCCGTATCCATCGAGAACACAGTACGAGCCTTCGGTAAGCGGCAGCTGCCACTCGCCAGTCGACACACCCGCTGATGCAGAACAGATGCTACCGCTAATGTCAGAGCCGCCACCTGTTTTATAGGTAGCTACAATTTCCTTTGCGATGTCATCCCATTTCCAGTTGCGGGTATAAGCCGACACGCTGGGATTCTGCACTGCGATACCAATCTCCACAAGAGTCATACCCTTGCGTTTTTCGGGATCGATTTTTACTAGGTGGTCATAAAACGCATTAATCGCATGTACAGGATCGACGATCTGCTCGGCCGTTCCCCAGGTTTTGGCCGATGGCCGCTGCTGGTAAATGCCCAAACTGTCGTGATCAACTGCAACGAGCAAGTTGGTGATATGCGACTCTTGAATCGCTACACCAATCGCCGCTTGGATGTCGTGGTCAGTCAGCTTCTCGGGCCGGTTTGCACCAATTTTGACGATAAGCGCCGCGTTCTTCTTCATTTCGGCTTGTTGTGAAGCACTGAACTGGTCGAAGTACGCTTTACTTGCGGCTACCGCAGTGGACGACGTGTCGGACTCAGGGCCCGGGTCGCCAATCCATGGTTCTGCCGAATCAGGATCTTCCAGCTTTTCGCCAGTGATCGGGTCATTGGTTACGAGATTTTCCGATACACCTTCTTGGCCAAAAATGAGGCCGATTCCGCAGGCTTGAATTGCACCGACAAAACCGATAGCAATCGAACCTACGAAACCAACCATTAGACTTATTATGAGGACGAACGTCAGGATGGACGCTAATACCCACGATACTACGCGTCGCATCTATGACTCACCCCTTTACTTTTCTTCTTGGTCGACATACCAGGCGTCATTCCACAGCACCCAACGGGTGAAGTGAACGACTGGTAGCGTCATGGTCTCGTGGACAATTGTTTTAGTCCCGTCGGCATTTTGCTGCACGACGGTAATGGTCGGCGTGATGCGTGCAAGAACAACGTTATCGGTGTCCATTGCACAGGACATTGCACTGTCTCTGCTCACTTCAACAGTCAGGTTTTCCACGGGAGGACTCTTGAAAAAGCCCACCTGTGTATACATGAATGCATCGGTGACGTACGGTCGCATAAGAGTAAGGCGTTCGTCGGATGGTTGCATATGACTAATAACCTCAAACTCATACAGTCGATTCATGAACGAAGCATATTGCTCATCGGTCATAGAGTTCTGGCAATCGAATTCATCAACGAGCGGCGAGGCCGGCTCGTATTCCTCGACACTTTCACTTCCATCACCCGTGGCTGGATAGTCACGGGTAAAAGTCGGTTCAGGGTCGGGAGCTGTGCTTGAAGTAGGTTGAGGGGCGGGCCCCTCCTCCGAATCACCCTTAACAAGGGCAAGACGAAGGAGGGACGCCAACACGATCAGCGCTACGAGCACAACAGGAACAATAATCCACCAGTTAAGGTGAACTTTCCTTTCTCGTGCCATAGCACTGCCTTTCTTGTCTACGCCGACCGCTGGAGGGCGTCTTCCATAGCTGCGTTGGATTCAACGAGCCATTTTCGTACTGATGTGAGATCTACTTGGAAGAAGTGCAGACGACGACCGGGCAGGTACAACGCATACTGACCAGGGGTCAGCGCCATCATTTGCGCCCGTTCAACACTTGTGAAGCCGTAAAGCTCCGTGATGTAATCGACGTTGTCTTTGTCCTCGAACATTGCGAAGAGTGTTGCTCCGATGTCCTTGCGGGAGTTAACCGCAAGTGATCGTACCTGGCTTCCCGCTTCTCCAACTGTCGCATAGTCTTGTGGACGATGCGAAATTTGAAACAGCGTTGTGCCTTCGCTTCGGGCGTGCTTGAGTCTCTTAGCCATGGCTCGAGCAAACGTGGGGATTTCCCACAAAGCCGAGTTTTCATCCATGATTTCGATGTCAAACATAAACCGACGGTCACGCCGTTGCATGGCCGAGTTCTTCACTTTCAGAATCATCGCAATGAGAAACGCGACGGTCTGGTCATTCTTGTGGCTGAAGTCGATTCCGACAAATCGCTGAGCGAACTTCTCCCCGAAGGAAGCAGTCCCGCCAAACGTTTCGCCATATTCGCCATCAAGGAAGCCGAGAACGGCTTCCGCAACAAGGCCGGCGTCAACCATGAACTCGTCCCAGTTAATGTTACCTGTGTCGAGTTCTTCTTTGGTAAGGCTGACGTCCATGATCTGTTCGAGCTGCTCGTCTTCGTTCAACTCCTCGAAGGGAGCGTCGGATGTTTTCGGCAGGTCTTGTTTACGCACGATTTCGATGACACTTCTGGTGTAATCAACTCCGTGTTCCTTGCGGATTTGCAACAAGATCTTGGCAAAGAGCTCAGCGCTAGGCGCTTCCTTCTGATTTGCCGAGAACATATGGAATAGGGCAACTCGCATGGCGAGCTTCATGTGGCGCGAAGGTGACGCGCCGTCGTTGTACGACTCGTAAATCGCGACCGCTGTTTCCAGGTGGTCGGAGATAGTGAGACCGATGGTCTGGTCGAAGATGTTGATCTTCTCGTCCAGGTCGATCATCTTAGAGTCGAACAACCTCGCAAGGCGGTCGTACTCACCGATACCGTTAAGGTTACGGTGGTTGTCGGCATACACGCGAGACTTTCGTCTTCCGTTGTAGATAGCTCCGGCTTCCCAGGCGTAAATCTTTGCTACTGAAGTCTTACCACCACCAACATCTCCATAAATTTGGAAAGTCGGCTTGTGGATGTACTTCATCTTCATCATCCCGAAGGAATCCATAAGAAACTGTTCTGCTGCACCATGTAGCCGTGGACCCATGATGACACCCCCATTGTGCAGGGGCGGCGTCGTGTTAAACGGAACGAATGGCCCAACAGCGTCGTTAAGTGGCGCATTGAAAGATGTAATCTGACTATTGTGAGGCATACTTACTCCTAAAGTAGAGTCTGGCTGAATTGTCAACGAACGAGGTAGCGGTGAGCTCCTCAACGATGCACCCTATGTAATAAATACGGTATATGGTTGAAGGGCTCGGCCCAGACAAGTACAAAACTTGCCTGGGCCGAAGCCGAACTTACAGTGTGTTACCTGTTAGCCATGTTGACTCCGAAGTTCGCGGTTGCAAACGCTCGAAGCTGACGCGACTCATCGCTGATGTACCGCAGGGTGATGCGGGACTCGCGAGCGTGCGTCCTGACTCGCTTCTCGACTCCATCGAGCAGATCTGGCGTTACCGCCGAGATCGTGACGTAGACGTTATAGCTGAGCGCGAACGCTCCGCCGTAATGAAGCATGTATTGCTTGTTTTCGAGTGCTCCAGCCTTTTCTTTCTCTGCGGGAGTTTCGAATTTCTCTCCCTTGCCGTTTTTCTCATTGTTGATAGCGCGGCGGAAAACAATCCGTCGTGTAAGCATTTTCTGCTCTTTCTCAACGTTGACGACATCGCCACATACAGACACGGTTACACCGGTCATAGAGGCAGGCTGGATATCCTGGGACTGGAACAAAGGAAGGAAATCATCGGCAAAGATTTTCGTCTTGCCGAACCTTCGCACCTGCAGCACTCTGTGGTAAGTGCCATCGATGAACAGGAAGCTTTTCCCGTTCTTTGTTACTCCTGGCACAATCTTGTATTGCGGCCAGGGTGAGGGTGCCGGAAGTGACTGCAAAGCCTCTTCATAGCCTTCCTTTTCGCTGAACAGTTGAGCCGCTTCCGCAGCTGCGTGCTCCGCTACTTGGGCAAGCCATTGGCGAATTCCCTTTACGTCCCATTTAGAACGAATAAACCGGTTGATGTCGTACTCTGACAACGCCGCAACGTCGGACACTCCCGCAGTGATCAATTCTTGCTCAAGGAGCAAGGCAAGATTCGTGATAGGAGCGTCTTGTAGCTGCTTTGGTGTCAGGAGTTCATCGAGGGTTCCATCCCGGCGCTTTTTCCAATTGCTTGGGCGCGGGATGGTCACTCCGACTACCATCGAACCTTCTTGGCCGTCAACTGAAGTTTTCTCCAGCATCAGGTTGATTGACTTGGCTTGACGCTCTTCGACAGTCCCCTTGAAAAAGGAGTCCTCGTCGAGAATCGGAATGCCGTCCTTGACGCCTACGTTCTGCAGCTCGAGTGGACGAGCATTGGTAACGTCGGGGTCGAGGTTGTTGGCGTACCAGTCTACAAAAGGCATCACGTCAAGCGGTCGAGTTGAGTAAATCAAGGAGACGCTTGGAAGCGTGTCGCTCTCCACGGCGATGTGCGAAAGGGCATTTACTACCCTTTTGCGACCCATGAATGAACCAACAGAATCTTCGGTTGCACTCCTCGTTCCCGTTCCGACCACAAAAGCAGTGTCCGAGTTGTCCTCTTTGCTATAGATAGTTCCTAGCGTAAAGGAGTCTTCGTTAAACTGCTCCATGATGTTTTGTAGTTCAGCATCTCCCAGCGCTTCCCGGATATCTTCCGGGAATTCAGGCGTCGCATTAGCCGTCGGATACCCTACGATTCGAAGACCGATAGGTGGACGTTTGGCTTTTGCGACAGACCCTTTGCCTCGCATGTTCCGGTTCGCGATTTTGGCTTGAAGGTTGCGAAACCCGACACCGTCCTCGTTTTTGTAAAAACCGTAAACTGCTGCTGGTACCGTGATCAAAGCGAAAGCTCGTATGAAGTCGAGCCCCGCTCCGACCAGCGGGCTGAGGATCCATGGCAGGATCAACAGTGCAACTGTCACTCCAAGCCATGCGATCACCCATCTTACCTGGTCTTGCGAAAGACTGTTAGCTCGATATTCCTTGTTCCCTTCCAGATTATAGAAGGGTGTTTCAGTTTGATTGCCTTGCAGCTGATCAGTCACTGTCTTTCCCTTCTCCTAAGCGCCTTGTTGACGCGTTCTGGCCCGGCTTGCGCCAGGTCGACCGACACGGTTGTTGATGTAGTTTTTCGTCTTTACTTCAAGCCAGCGTGCGCCAGCCTGTGCGCCCATAAGCCCTGCGGCAACAAGCTTTGTCTGCGGCGTCGGTGCGGTTGCAGCTGCTTTCGCAGCGATACCGGCACCAATTTTTGCAAACGTAGCTGTTGCAGCGGCCATTGCTGCCCAACGCAGCGCTCCTCCGGCAGCATCCTTTGCGCCATCTCCGAGTTTCCGGAGATTTCCAACACGTTCTTCAGCCAATTGGCTTTGGTCTGCGTTAGTGACGTTTCTGGACTGCCGATCAATAAACGCCCGAACATCGAGACGACGCTCGACTCTAAAGGCGGCAATAGTGAAAGCAACCAGCATAAATGCCGGAATGAGGAGCGCTATAGCACCCGATGCCACAACTCCGAGGTAGATGGTGATTGGCGGAAGCCCTATGGACTGCGCCGCACCAAGAACCACTGCCGAGAGTCCCAGATGAAACACCTGAGGCACTCGAGCGAATAGAACTGTAACCAGCCCTGCGAAGATCAAGCTTCGGACAAACTGAGCCACTTTCCCTACACCAAGAGCGCTACCCAGTAGATACCAGATAACGAAGATGTAGATCCAGAAGTTCATCATCAACGTCTGTAGAAACAGCATGTTTCCGATGACCATTCCCAGGTTCGAGATGGCAAGCGTCAGCCAGATGTTTACTCCGCTGAGCTGACCGAGCGCCGTGAGCGACTCAGTCCAGGTCAAGATATCAACAAGACCGGAGATCCAGCTTGTCATCAACCTAATCAGGAAATCTACAATACCCATTATCGTGACGACAACGAGCAGTAGGAAGGCACCATTGAAGGCGAGTCTAACATATCCAACGACCGCCGAAGCGATTGTCGGATAGTTTGCCTTAAAGACGAAAATCATCGAATGAATCATGACGGCGGCGAGTCCAATTAGCAGGCTCAACCCGAAGGTCGAATTCCATAGCGTCAAGAACCAGGCGGTTCCGAGTTCTGGAAACTTTGCTGCCGTCAACATTGTTATTGCACTCTGGAGGGCTTGCCCACCAGACTGCGTCCAAGAGTTGATAAACCACCCGAATAGGGTGTTTAGCCAGCTCCAGGGGTCAAATGGGTTAGGCATAACTACCTCCTAGGAAAGGTGTGGGTGGCCGGCTGCAGTTAACACAGCCGGCCACATGGTTCTTCCCAACTACCTGCAGTTGGGGTTGGCCAGTGTTGCAACGACCCAAACGATCGCCGCCAAAACCGGGACACCGATGAGGGTGAAGACGAGACCGAGACCAATGTTCTTGGCACTCTCGATCGCGCCGTTCGCCTTCATCTGGTTGTTCCGTGCGAACAGCAGTGCGATACCGGCGAGGAACATGAGCACCAGCGCCGCTACGACGATGAAGCCACCGATCATACCGGTGATCTCTTGGGCTGTTCCCTGAAGCGGAGTTGCCCACGCAATCGTGGGACATCCGATGTACGACATCGGGTCTTCCGCCGTGGGCAGGATCTTCGGCGCAGCCTGTGCAGGCTGTGCAACCAGAACCAGTGCGATCACCATGATGAAGGCGTGAACCGTCTTCGGTATGGAACGCATGAGCTCGAGGGCCATGAGGCCTACGAGGTTAAGCAGTGCGATCGGTTTGATGATCACGATTCCTCCTTAGGGATTGGACTTGCATCGGTGATTTGGAACAGGCGTGCGAGTTCTTCCTCGAACTTTACACCGTAGTCGCGAGACGACGGATCCTTTGCGATGCCATTCTCGTAGATTGACACCAGCACTTCGAGGTAACCCACCTTGCTTGCAAGACCCATCTTGCGATGGGACGTGTTGACGACTTTCTTGTCCTTGATGTACTTGCTGAACGGAACCATGAAGAAGCGTTCAATTCTGATTCCCAGCAGCTCCATGAGCCGCTGGGTTTCTTCTTTCAGCTTCTCGGTTTCCATCTCCTCAGGTAGAGGCCCGTGATGAGCTGCCGAAAAGGCAGCAAAGATGCGGGCACTGAACTTAGCGAAGATTTCTTCCTTGTTCCATTTGGGGTCTGTGCCGAGCACGACGAAGTAGCCGAGTTCATGGATGTTCGATCCATATCCTCGTTCGAAGTACCCGTCCAGCGTTTCTTGGATTCCGACGATTGCATCGTCGTTGTCCCAGACAGCAGGAAACACCAAGGCGTCCGCAGTCTCAACCGCGGCAATGTTGCACGAATGACTCATCCCATTACCCGTGTCCTGGAAAACCGAATCGAAGATCCGGTCGGCCTTGTTGTGGAGATCGACGATCTCTGCAACGGAAAACACGTCTTCAGTCGAGTCCATGTCCGCCGACGAAACGATCCGGAGACCGGTCTGTCGGTGAGCCTTGGTACGCGTCTTGAAGTCGGTTTTGGTTCTCAGCTTTCCGCCAAGTCGAATAGCATCGCGTAGCGACAGTGTGTCACTGCGACGGATGCCAGCCAACCGAGCGATAGTTCCGAAGTTCTGATTCATGTCGAGCAGAATGTTCCACGACCCTGTGATCTTGTGATAGATCGCAGCCAGATAGAGGATGGTCGGCGACTTGCCGGCTCCACCCTTACTGTTCAAAACGGTGACCGTTCTGCTGATCGTTTCCGAGAGGTCTTTCAGACGGTTCCAGAGGTAAAAGAACCTCTGGAGCAGTTCATCCTTCTGTGTGAGCTTGGGGTTCGAGAAGTAAAACTCCACTCCCCACAAGCGCGGCACATGCCGGACAACCTGCTGAATCCAGTAGAGCACCAGCGGAAGACCTCGTCGTGGACGCGGTCGTTCGTACTTCGGCCCTACTACCTTCCTGGTCTTCTTTTCTTTGGATGGACTTTTTGCCGCTGGACTTTTTGCCGAGCTTTTAAACCGCTTCTTGGGCGGTGTTTGCTCGTCTTCCAGCGAGATCTCAGGGTCTTTCACTTCTACCGCATCCTTGCGCGGTCTGATGGTTTCCGGCTGTAAGGCCGAACTCTGAGCCATTGAATTCATTCCAACACCCCCTTAAGGTGTAGTTGTGCGGATTCTCGATAACAATTTTTTTGGTAACACATTGTTAAAGAACGGCTTAACTATGAGTCAACTAAAAGATTGTCATCACAGCCCGGATTTTTGTCCGGTTATGAATTATTAGGAGATAAAAACGGCTAGTAATTCTTAATCGAGCAACAACTAAAGAAGAATATAAATTCCTCCCTCGGTGTGATGAATTGAATTGGCATGTTGTTTTTTCTGTATTATATCATTATTTTTCAGCGACACAACCTTGAGCACTATGTTTTGTATAGTGGTCGTAAAGGGATAAAAAAACAGGGCGGAAATGAGTACATTACATACTCATTTCCGCCCCAAGACTAGCGCTTCTTGTTGTCAAACAATTCCTTGAGAAGCTTCCCATTCTTGATGAACTTCAAGTCATGGAAAGCGGTGTCCTCCCCGGTAGGGGCATCGAAAGAAACAGTATAAGCGTTCAAGAACGACAGATACCATCGCCTTTCGACTCTGATGTACTCGACACGTTCACGACGAAGACTCGTGTAGTTCTCATCGAGTCGACCGATGATTGACCGGTCTTGACCAATGATCACCTCTTTCTCCGTTACTTCGATTCCCCATTTTCGCCAGCGCATAAAGTTCTGGATTTCCATGAGAAAAACCGTGACGATGATCAGCACCGTTATTCCGGCGCTAATCAATCCAATGTTCCAACTTGTCTGGGAACCCGTTTCGATGCCAAAAAAAGCACCAGGAACGTAGGACACACCAAGCCAAAGTATGACGATGAGGAGAATACCACCACCGACCCTTTGCCAGGAATCAACCAAAAACGACCACATATTTCTGCGCGTCGCCGGATAAACACCTTCGAAAACTGGTTCTTCGTTGATCTGCAGAATTTCTGTCTGCGGGTCAACGACCGACTCGGGGACTACCGTGGGCTCAAGGCCCTTTATTCGACGTGCCAGCTCGACTTGTAGCTCAAGCCAATGCTCGTCTTCTTCGGTAAAGCGTGGTTTATCTACCGGAATTGGCAGCGTGTCTTCGTCGATTTGCGGCTCTCCATCCGACTCGACTCTAAGGTCGACAGACGGTTCGATATGCGATTCTTCATCCTTATCGATGTTCATAATTCACCTTCTCAAATGTATGTAAATGCGGAATTTCCGCGCTACCAACAGAGGGTCTGAAAGTCTAAGTGCTGTTATACACTAATATTCGGTTAAAATCAAATGAAAACATCACCATATCGGTGATGTTGTGAGTCGGTTACACCCCTTATCTCAATCAAACGCGAGAGACAGGGGGTGTAACCAACAGGGTGTGATGGAGGGTTGGTGCTGGAAGCCGAGTTACTGTGCGCCTCCCTGGGCCCAAAGAATGGTTGCGTTCCAGAGAGACTGACCACGGCCTGCAAGCAGCTGCAGGTTTTCTGCCATAATCGAACCGCTGGGATTCGACTGTGTAACAGTAATCAAGCCGCCGAATGCGATGACCACCACCAGAATGCCAACGATGGTGACGACCTTGCCCTTGGCGCCTATCAGCCAGATGCCGGAGGCAGCCAGGGCGATAATCGACCAAATCAGCGCATCCGTTGCACCTACTCCGATTGAAGCGAGCAGCAGCGGCAGGCCAAGTGTGATCGCGACTCCGGCAGCGATGCGAACACCGATACCCGACTTTCCATCTGATTTCCTGAAGATGACGATTGCCACCACCACGAGAATCAGACCAGCCACGAAACCTGGTGCGACCGCTAAGAGTCCCAACTGCCTGATTACAGCAGCGACCAGGTCTTGAAATCCATCCAAAATGTTCATGATCACCTACTTCTGTATAGATCAATGCTGTCGGAAATCTTCCGATTTATATATATAATCATATTTTTTACCATCGGGCAACATTGCACCAACTGGTATACTAATGAATATGCATAAGCGACAAATATTTACTATTTTAGGTTCAATTGTTCTCGTAGTAGCGGCCGCGATTGGTGGTGTAATCCTGGCTAAACATATAGATGAAGCGAATAATCCTCCTGTAGTAGATACACCTATCGTTACACAGTCCGCCCTTGCATGTATTGAGAAGCTGCCTTTAAATCAGAAAATTGGCCAAAAAATTATGGCCGCAGGCTATAGTGATTTGCTTGCAAGTTCGCAGCCAGTGTTCGTCCAAAACGGTATTGGTGGTGTGATTTTGATGGATGAGGCTTCGAAAGCTGCTATCGATAGTTTTAAACAAGGCTTCGTTATTACCCCAACAATCGCTGTGGATCAAGAAGGTGGAACGGTTCAGCGCTATAAAAGCGAAGGTATAGTTCCCGGTGCCAGCGATATTGCTGCTAATTCTTCGGCAGACGAAGCGTATCAAACGTACTTAACTGATGCACAGTTCTTAAGTAGCATAGGTATTTCAGTGAATTTCGCACCAGTTGTAGATGTTATTAGTACTGTCCCAAGCCCTTTGCCTGGTAGGATGTATTCATCAAACCCTGCAATCGTCACTGAATATGCAACGCAGTTCATTAAGGCTTCGCAAAAAGCTAGTATTACTCCTGTTGTGAAGCACTTTCCCGGCCTTGGTAGCGCCAGTGGCAACACCGACAATGAAAGTGCTACGACGGATTCTTGGAATGCACTACAAACAAGAGATGTTCTTCCCTACAAACAACTTGCCCAATATAAGCCGGATGCAATGGTCAGTAACGCTATCGTTCCTGAGTTAACCGACGGCCAGCCCGCTATCTGGTCAACTACTGCTGTAACTGCTTTAAGAAACTATGGCTATCAAGATTCTGTTGTATATACAGATTCACTTACTGCTGAAGCAATTCCAGGAACTATCGAAGATGCGGCTATAAAGGCATGGCAAGCAGATGTTGATATTGCCCTGATTGTTCAAAAGCGTAACGATACTGCTGGTTTGTCGACGTTATTCCAAGCAATCATTACTCGTGCAAATGCTGCCATTCAAAATAATGAATTATCGGAACAGAAAATTGACGAATCTGTTTTGCGGATACTGCAACGAAAAGGCACTAACCCCTGCACCCTATAACCTTGCTATACTAATAGCAATGAAACATGTAAAACGAAGCCCCGCCTTCCCTCTCGTACCTAACAAAGCTGAATACTGCATTGTTGGCGAGAAGAAGAAGCGTAAATATGCAACTCAGCTTGATGCTGAGCTTTCTTCGCCTGCTAAAGAATTACAGCAGTATGTGTGTGAATTTTGCGGTACTTGGCACAATGGTGCGAGTAGCCGTAAACAAGTTTAGTTATTCTTTTGAGCTCGAACTGCCCGTTTGAATTTCTTTTCAGCCATTGGGTCGGCGTATCGAGCGATTGGTTCGTATACAAATACGCGATTCATCTTGTTACGTACGGTTGAATCAACTTCTTTAATAGCGTTTACGAAGAAGTTCTCAATAAGCCATTCACGGCCTGGTGCGGTTTCGCCGATAACGGTAATACGGTACAGAGAGTTTCCCCACTCCTCAGGTTTATTTATTTTTAATGGGCTCGCAAGCATCATCGCGCCAACCGGCACTGCTTTTGATAATTCTTTTAAAGTTCGTAAGCCTTTTTCTTTATCTCGTACGAAGACGTCAACGGCGATAGTGCGTAAACCGCGAGGTGTCACGTGCGCGGCTTGAATTTGTTGGTTGTGAATCCAGACAATTTCGCCACTTAAACTGCGGAGTCGAGTTGATCGGAGTGTTAACCTTTCAACTACTCCAGACACATTTAAAAATGGTTCAATCTTTACAAAGTCACCAACGTTAAACCATTGCTCGATAATCATAATTGAACCGGCAGTGATATCTCGAAGAATTGTACCAAGGGTTTGGCCCGCAAACACAATAAAGAAAGCACTTGCACCAATTGCCGCTGCGCCACTACTCGCCATTGGGCTAATCATGCGCCATACAACATACGCAACGACCGCCACGACGGTTGCGCGAATCACTGCGACTGCTACGCTCAAGTATGTTTCAACTTGTCGAAGGCGAATAAAGCGTTCTTCGTTTGATTCATTATCAGAGCGAACTGACACGGCCTGAGCAATTTTAATAATACCAGCAGCTAAGAACTTACTGAGTACATAGGCCAAGATAATTGACCCTACCAAAATAAGGACCGAACGGTAGGCATTCGGTTCTGAGAAAAATTCGGTGATCTCTTTTGTGAATGGGTCTATATCCATTACAATGTGTATCCAATCAATAGGCCAATGCCATAGGTTATTGCCATCGCTGCTGCGCCACCAATAAGAACGCGCATTGCAGCTTTTCGTTTTTTACCACCACCTAAGTACGCACCGATACCACCAGAAATAGTAAGTGCGACGAGTGAGAAGCCAACAATCATAAATACACCATTTTGAGCATTTGATAGTAATGCAGCAATAATCGGCACGATTGCACCAAGCGAAAAGGCTACGGTTGAAGCCAAGGCTGCTTGGGCTGGGTTGGCAAGAACGTCCTGGTTGATATCAAGCTCATCGCGAGCGTGTGCGCCAACGGCATCATGTGCGTGTAGCTGAGTTGCGACTTTTATGGCCAATTCTTTCTCGACACCACGTTTTTCATATATTAAGGCAAGTTCAGCAAGCTCTTCGGCAGGATTTGCGGCAATAGATAACCGTTCAATCTCAATATCAGCTTTTTCGGAGTCTTTTTGTGAACTTACTGACACGTATTCGCCTACACCCATGGATATAGCGCCTGCAACGAGCCCAGCGGCACCAGCTGTAAGAATAGCCTCTTTGCTTGCTGAAGCGGCTAGAACACCCAGCATAAGGCTTGAGGTGGACACAATACCATCATTCACACCAAGGACTGCGGCTCGAAGCCATGGTGCGCGGTGTGATTTGTGTTCGGCAGTGTGCGGACTAATGTATGTGTTTTCGTTTTCCATCTTATTCAATGATAACAAAATTATCGATCATCTGCTTGAGAGTTTCGGCATTTACATGCGATCCAAACACTGCGCCGCCAGGTTGCAGTTTACTCCCGTCAGAAAGCTTACCAATAACCAGTGGGTCAAAGCCGAGTGTATTAACGACTTCAGCAACTTCCTTAACGTCTTCAGAGTTGTCGCCTGCAATCGCAATACCTTTACGATCAGGTGAACCGATGGGTCGAGTTTCGTTGTGAAGGTCGTGATAGCCAATGTGATTGAACGCTTTGACAACACGAGCTTCAGATAAGAACTGTTGCACAACTTCACTTGAAGAAATGTCTGACCCAGTAAGGTCTGGGCGATCACCATCAATTTCCCACCAATAGTTCATAGCATCGATAACTAGCCTGCCTTTAAGTTCGTGTTTAGGCAGCTCTTTGTAGCGACCAAGTGGAATAGCTAGAATAACTAAATCAGATTGTTCAGCCACTTCGGCACTGGTTAACGCTTCGGCGCCCGGTACTAATACTGAAACGGTTAATGCAATCTTTTGAGGATCACCCGAACCAGCAATAAGTACCTTATAGCCTGCTTTGATGGCAAGTTGCGCTAAAACAATACTGACTTTACCAGCGCCGATAATTCCAATTGTTTTAATACTTTCGCTCATATTATTTTTCTGCGAGAATTTCACGAACTCGAGGGATAACTTTTTCACCGTAAAGTTGCACCATCTTCAAACGAGCGCTCGCCGCCATTGGGCCGCCACCGTACACTAAGTCGAAGCGTTCAACTTTAAGAGTCTTAATAGCTTTAGCTATCTTTTGCGCAACCGTCTCGACTGAACCGATGTAAAGTGAACCGTTTTCTACTTCATCAATAAAGTGGTCACGTTTCATTGGAGTCCAGCCGCGTGTTTTTCCAATGCGGTCAAAGTTTGCTTTGTGGGCAGGCCAGGCGATGTCTCGTGCTTCTTTGTCGGTATCAGCAATAAAGCCTGGTGAATGCATCCCTACTGGGTGAGCTTCAGTACCGAATTCTTTAGCGGCACGTTTGTATAAATCAATATATGGAACAAAACGGTCAGGTGAACCGCCAATAATAGCCAACATTAATGGAAAGCCGTAATGCGCGGCACGAACAACAGATTGCGGTGAGCCACCTACGCCAACCATGGTTTGCAGGTGGCCAGATTCGGTTTTAGGGAATACATCGGCATCAACTAATGGTGCACGCATCGTACCTTCCCAAGTGACAGGCTCTTCTTTCAAAAGTTTTGAGAACAATTCAATCTTCTCTTCGAAGAGTGTTTCGTAGTCGGTCATTTCGTAGCCAAACAGTGGAAATGACTCAGTAAATGAACCACGGCCAAGAATCACCTGAGCGCGACCGTTTGAGAGCGCGTCTAAGGTAGAAAAACGCTCGAACACGCGTACTGGGTCGTCTGAACTGAGAACTGTTACACCAGATGCCAACTTAATATTTTTCGTTACAGTAGCAATACCAGCAAGCACCGTTTCAGGGCTTGAGATAGAAAAGTCGGGTCGGTGGTGTTCACCAAGAGCGATGACATCAATACCCAGCTTATCGGCAAGTACAGCCTCTTTTACTACTTGGCGAATTGCTTCGGCGTGTGTGAAGAGCTTTCCATCTTCGTCTACTGGAATATCCCCGAAAGAGTCGAGTCCGAATTGTATTTTTGCTATTTCTTTATCAGTCATATTTACTACTTTGCTTAAAGTTTATTTATTACTATATTTAGTATAGCAAATATGTTGTTAAAAATGAAGGGGTTCTACCGGTAATTCTGAAATAAAGCCACTCATACGCGTTTTTAAGCGCTCTACACGTTGCTCGATATTCAAATCTTCGCGTAGCTGAGCCCTCGATGTGTGCGATTCAGGGGTTTTGTTACGTACGTGCATACTGCATTTTAGGTCTTCGCAGCATAAGTAGCCAACGTTCGACTTGCGGTCTTTCGCAAAGCTGATGCTGCCTGATTTGTTGCCATATTGCCATGTTTGGCAGAAGTCACAAATGACTGATTGCGAGCGTCCGGTGCTTGAACTTGTAATACCTGACTTCATTTCATAAGGAAGAATATAAAAATCATCGTCTAATTGCACGAGTAGTACACCTTTATTGCCGTTGCGGTCGGTAATAGCTAGCAGTTCTCTTTCAGCCCATTCTTCATCTGACAGGTTTTCGGTACTTTGAACAAACCGGAGTTCGGTTTTAAGGCGTGGTTTAATATTTGCTTCAACAACAAGTTCGTTGAAGGTGTCGAGAGTAAGTTTTCGCATAGCTTCAGTATACCAACAATTCATAAGCTTGGTGTATTGTAAGGGTATGAATAAATCTCTATTTAAAACTATCAAGAAAAATAAACTTTTTGTAAACGAGTTGCGCCGAGCTCACTTTATGATTGCCATGCTGGCAATTGGCATTGCCTTGCTTGTCTCTATTAACTCAATGGCCTACTTCGGTATCGGAAGCGTCTTGACCGTTAGTTTGATAGTTCTTGCGATTATTATCGCTCTTACATCATTTAGTGTTGTTATTGGACTTTCAGTTAAAAAGAAATAACTATTTAGCTTTGCGACCGTTTTCTCGGTACCGTTGAATTACTTTTCGTGCTGCAAACATATAGAGTGCGGGCGAAAGACGGTACACTCCCCATCCTAATTTTGTACTAAAGGCAGTATGAATGATTGCTTTGTTCTTTGCTGTTGCTGCAATAATTTTACTTGCCGCAAGCTCAGGTTTTTGAATAGTACGGCGTTTAAAGAATCGTAATGCCTTTGTTGTGTCTACTTTGTTATAAATAGCCGTGTCGTATAACGGCGTATTTACAATTGTTGGACACGCAACACTAAACTTTATGTTTAATGACTTTGCTTCCATTCTCAAACCTAATGTCATGCCTAAGATAGCGAACTTAGTTGACCCGTAAATACTCATAATTGGCACTGGGAATAGTCCTGCTGCTGAAGAAAAGTTAATAATATGACCATGGCCATTCTTCTGCATGATTTCATACATAGCCGTCGAACCATTAATGATGGGCTGCAGGTTGCTTTCCATAACTTTGTTCCAGTTCGCTACTGGAGTATCGCGCATTTCGCCTGCCATAAAGATGCCAGCTGCATTAAAGAAGTAATCAATTGGACCGTAGGTTTTATTAAGGCGTGCGAGTAACTTTTCAACTTCTTTAGTATGTGTCATCTCAACTTGCTCGAATATGACGTTCTTCGTGAGCTTTTTGGCAACATCCGTGCCTGCTTTTTTATTACGATCAAGGATAATAACTGTTTTGCCGAATGAAGCTAATTGACGCGTGAGATGTTCACCAATTCCTGATGCTCCACCAACTATGATAATGACCTTGTCTTTGAATGCGGTATAAATAGTACTCATCTGTATATAGTAACAAAAAAAGGCCCCGATGCCTTCACGTTGCGGTGATGGCATCGGGGTGTCCTGTTTACTACTTGGAGAAGAAGTATCTGGATTGCAGCTTGCTACTGATGGTTTGCAGGATCTCTGCTTTCGTTCCGAACCCGAACAGTTCCAGAATTTCCGCAGTTGTCTGCACGCCCAAGCCGCTGTAGCTGCATTTTGGCGTTTGAAAGCGCCATGCAACGTTGCCTATCAGCAGGACAAGTCCTTCGAACCTGTCTACTCCAGCTTCGCTGACCTGCAGTCCTTTCGACGCGAAATCTCGCGCAGCTTCAATTGCATCTTCGGTGCTTAAATCACCAACCTCTCTTGCTATCACTCGTCTTCCCGCGTTGGGAAACGTGAGTTCAAACATTTCTCTCACCTCATATCATAGGTACAAATAGTGGACTAATAATATTACAGCATAAAACTGTCATATAAACAATAAGACACCGAAGTGCCTTATTGAGTAATGTTCGTAATTAGTTAACGAGTACTTCGCTTAACGTCGTCAGCTGATTGCTGCGCTTTGTCTTTTACTGCATCAGCACGAATGGCTGCTTCTTCTTTAAGACGGTCTGCAGTACGCTTTGCGCCACCGGCTGCATCTTTAGCGATATCTTTTACAGAATCAACACCTTCAAGAACTTCGTCCTTTACTGAGTTAACGCCTTTTTTCGCTTCACGAAGGCCGTTTGTTGCCTTGACTTTGTATTCATCTTTTTTATCCATGATGTCTTGGCGAGTTTCTTTACCGCTTTTAGGTGCAAGTAAAATACCTGCAATAAAGCTACCTACTGCTACGAGAACTACATTTGTAAATTTAGTCATGTTAAACTCCTTTTAAATTATCTGTTCTTAAATTTTGCGAGTGCTTTTGCGAATTCAGTCGCAATCTTAAATGGTGAAAGCCATTCAGTAACGTGTGCAACGTTTTCTGTTGCATGCTTTACGTTACTGGCGACTTTATTCAGCTTCACAATAAGTATAATTCCAACCACGATTATCGTGATGATAACGAGTGAAAGAACAATGAGGTTTATTGTGAGCAACGTAATTGCTGTTGATACTTCCATATTATTCCTTTTTGAATTAATAATTTGCTGAGCTGTAAACTCTGTATATAGTATATACCTTAGATGGATTTGAGAATGTAATATATCTTACAATTTACTAAATACTAAACCGATTTTAGAAGTGTTAGAAGCTCTGGAAAATCAACCCGCATAAAGTGGTCAGGTGCTGAAATAGTTACGAACTCTGCATCAGGTAGGTCTTTTTTATATTTCTCAACGTCCGATATAGCGATGACTGGATCATCGTTACCATTAATCACTACTACCCTACCAGCTTGTGACTTGAACAGATCAGTAATACCATCAAGTTTGAAATCGACTAGGTCTTCATCCGATTCGTCGTCGTATGGAGTCGCAATAAGAATCGTTGCTTTAATTTTTTGAGGGAATTTATTTTGAGATAAATATTTCGCAAGAAATACTGCGCCCATTGAATGGCCTATCAGAATACAGTCGTCGGCGATAAGTTGCGTTGTGTTATCAAACCACAGCTTCCACTCGGCATAACGTGCGTTAGTTTTGTTCGGCATCGCAGGAAGAAGCACCTGATATTCATCACCTAAGTTTTCTTGCAGAAGTTCTTTCCACATTGGCTTAAAAGTCATGCGGTCGGCTTGTACCGGCTTTGTTGCAAGATAGTTAAGATAATCGTCGTAGCGAGCGAAGGCGGTAGCACCATGGATGACGATTACTTGTTGCATCCTTTTAGTATAACGTATGGTATACTTTTGGTAATTATGACAAGTGAACACTTACCGCAACCTAGCGCAGCTGAAAAGCAACCTATGTATATTTATGACCAACGACAAAACCTTGTCGGTGCTAAAGCGTTACTTGATTTCTACGAATCTGAAAACGATGAGCAAAAGAATCAACGACGTTTAGACGAAGAGAAACGAAAACGTGATTTAGAAGATGATTCAGCATTGAGCCATGTACCTACTTACGAAATCAATGGTGCCACCTGGGCATTTATAGCAATGCCGTCTAGGCAAAATCGTAACTAGGTGCTTATTCTTCGTTCAAAAGCCGAGTCAGCAAGTCTTGTAAAACCTTACGCTCATCATCAGTAAGAATCTTCTTCAATCGTTCATCTTCATTTCGAAGAGTTTCTTCCATAATAGATTCTTTAATCTTTAAACCTTCTTCGGTTAAAGCAAGTAATTTCACACGACGGTCTGTCGGGTGGTTCGAACGGGTAATAAGTTGGCGCGCTTCCATCCGGTCAACCAAGCCAGTTACTGTAGATGCGTCACACATGAAGTAGTCTGATAGAGCACGCATAGCCTGTGGCTCATCTGGTTTAAGCATAGTTAATGCAGCTGATTGCATAGTGGTCAGCTCGTACTTTTCGGCAATGTCATAAATGCGATGTTTGTTTTGAAACATCAATTGCAGTAGTTGCCATGAAATAGTTTTGTTATCTTTACTCATACTAGTGTTACTATTATAGTACTTTTGTAAATAGTTGACAACACCAACTATCTTATAATACAATCATTTACAAATATAAGTAAATTACTTCAGGGGAAATATTCAAATGAAAGTTCATAAAAACCTATTGCTAGGTATTCTGGCCTTGGCTCAGTTTATGGTTGTGCTCGACGCATCTATCGTAAACGTAGCCCTCCCAGCTATCATGCAATCACTAAAATTTAGCGTAGAAAACGTCCAATGGATCGTTACTGCATACACACTCGCCTTCGGTGGCTTCCTCCTTTTCGGTGGTCGCGCTGCTGACTTGTTTGGTCGTCGTAAGATGTTCCTCGCAGGGCTTGTTGTCTTCACCGTAGCCTCAATGGTCGTAGGTGCTGCACAAAACGAAGTCATGATGATTGCCGCCCGTGCCATTCAAGGTTTGGCTGCTGCATTCATGTCACCTGCTGCACTCTCTATTGTATTAACAGAGTTCAAAGAAGGTTCAGCGCGTAACAAAGCGCTCGGTATCTGGTCTGCTGTTGCTGCCGGTGGTGCCGCTGCTGGTTTGCTTCTTGGCGGTGTTCTTACAGAATACCTCGGTTGGCGTTGGGATTTCTTCATCAATGTACCGGTTGGTATTATCCTTGCCTTCCTTGCTATCAAATACGTACCAGCTCACAAGTCTGAAGCTGACCACAACCACCTCGACCTTCCTGGTGCGGTACTTGTAACTGGCGGTCTTGCAACACTTGTATTTGCTATTACTAAGGCACCAGTTTGGGGTTGGGATTCATCGACGACAATCCTTTCACTCCTCGCTGCAGTTGCCTTGTTGGTTGGGTTTGTTATCAACGAATCACGTTCGAAGCACCCGCTTATGCCACTTTCAATCTTTAAGATTCGTAACCTAAGCGGTGCAAACCTTGCACAACTTCCCGTTACTGCTGCTATGTTCTCAATGTTCTTCTTTATCTCACTATATGCACAAGAGGTTTTGAAGTTCACTCCACTGCAAACTGGTTTGGCATTCTTACCATTCACCATCGTGATCGCCATTGTTTCTACAAACGTTTCACGTTTCTTCGGACGAATTGGCTATAAGCCATTCATGGTTGCTGGCCCGTTATTTATCGCAACTGCATTGTTCTTCCTCAGTAACATTCAAGTTGACGGCAACTACTTCACACAGATCCTTCCAGGCATCGCATTACTCGCCTTTGGTGCAAGTATGTGTTTCGTGTCAATCTCAGTCGCAGCAACCTCAGGAGTGCCTAAGCACGAATCTGGCCTTGCCTCTGGTTTATTGAATACTGCGCAACAAATCGGTGGAGCACTTGGACTTGCTATTCTTTCAGGAATCGCCTCAACGACAACTGTTAACTTGATTGCTAAAGACACCGCAACAACTATTGCTGAAGCAACTGTTGGTGGATACTCAACCGCACTATTTGTCGGCGCATTCTTCGCCATTGGTGCATCGTTGATTGCCTTCTTTGTCATCAAGCCAACCAGGGGTGTTAAGGGCAGTACAGAGCCTGTTGTATTAGCTCACTAAGATTCTATTTTAGAGACAGCCAGGCTGTAAGTACCTTGATGATATCTGCCTGGGAATTGGTAATATCATCGAGGCTACTAAAAGCTAATGTACCTCGAATATCAGAATTCCATTTAATTAAGCCGGTCTCGTCATTCATGATAGGATCGGCTTTTTTGTTTTCCTTACGCGTTGCGCCCATATGCAAAAGAATCATGGTTTGGTCTGAGTAGTGCATGTTGAAGGTAATGCGGTCTTCGCCATCCAGAACATAGCTTGGAGAGTTCCATTTGATGTGTTCAGTAAGTGCAGGGTTTACCGATTTAATAATAGAGCGAAGCGCTTCAACCTGTTGGCGGCGATCTTCAGGGAGGTCGTTTAGGAATTCATCAACTGTAAGGTATTTATTCATATTATTTCTCGTTTTTAATCCCAATTGCAGAAACTATCCCGCCAGTAATAAGTAACACCGCACAAAGTATCATTCCAGTATGAAATCCACTCAACGTAACACTCGTACCAACAAATACACCAATCACGGCAATAGCAAGTAACCCAGCGATGCGCGATATAGCGTTATTAATAGCCGAACCTATCCCCGCCTGCGCTGACTTAATTGAACCGAGAATGGCTGAAGTTAATGGCGCAACAGTTATAGATAGCCCAAGCCCGAAGAGAATAATTCCTGGTAATAATTGCGTCCAGTAGTTAGCCGGAACGGTGACCATCAACATAAAGAGCGCACCTAAACCGGCAACAATTGGCCCAACAGCCATAAACAAACGCGGGCCGTATTTTCCAGACAACGCCCCGAACTTTGACGACAAGAAGAACATGATGAACGTAATTGGCAACGAGACAAGCCCAGCTGCCGTTGCGGTGTATCCTGCGACTTGTTGTAGGAATATGACCATAATAAAGCCCTGAAGCGACAGAGCGGCGTATATGAAGAATGTGGCAACGTTACCAACACTGAAGTTTCGTACACTAAACAAGTTAAGTGGGAGCATTGGTTGTTTGGCTCGACGCTCGTGGAAAACAAAAGCAATCATTGCTACAACCCCTGCTGCGAATGTTACCCAGATAGCCGGGTTACTCCACCCTAAATTGCCCTGTTCTATAAGTGCGTACACAATTCCACCTAGCCCTAGGGCTCCGAGTACGATTCCAAGAATATCAACTTTAGCTCGTACTTTTATCTCTTCTTCAAATGTCAGTCGCTTTAACAATATGAGTGCAATAGCGATTGGGATAACGTTAATAATGAAGATCCAGCGCCACGACGCGTAATCGACAAGCAAGCCGCCAACAAGTGGGCCTATAATAAATGCGATTCCTGTCCAGGCTGTCCATCGCCCGATAGCTTTGGCTTGTTCAACGCCACTAAATGCACTAATAATTAACGCCAATGAACTCGGTACTAATAATGCACCGGCAATCCCCTGTAGTGCACGGGAAATAATAAGTACCTCAGCTGTTGGCGCAATCGCACATAACAATGAAGTAACTAGGAATCCAAATAATCCAATAGTTATTACCTTTTTACGGCCAAAAATGTCAGACAAAGAACCAGCCGCAAGAATTAATGTACCAAGTGTAATTAAGTACGCATCATTCACCCACTGTTGCGTTAATAACCCACCGCCTAAATGTTCACTAATTTGAGGAAGTGCCACACCGACAACTGAACCGTCGAGGAATGCTACAAAAGATGCCAGTATTGCGATAAAGAGTACGAGTTTCTGATGGGTTTTCATTGCCTCAGTATATAATAGATATATGACTAAAACTGATAAACTCAAAGGCACATTACTCGAAGACTTTATTCCACTTGGTAAAAAAACCAAGGTTACTGAATTACAAACTATCGACTTCCTCGTTGGAACCGGTGAAGAAGTGCCAGTTGGCGCTACTATTACCGCTCATTATACTGGCGCACTTGCTGTTGATGGCACTATTTTTGAAAGCAGTAAAGACTCTGGTCGCCCAGCTACATTCGGGCTTCATCAAGTCATTGATGGCTGGACTATTGGTGTACCTGGTATGAAAGTCGGTGGACGCCGCCGTTTGATTATTCCTTCAGAGATGGCATATGGCCACCGTCGTGCATCTGCGCAAATTGCACCAAACAGTGACCTTGTGTTCGATATCGAACTTATCGCTATTAAATAGTTTATCTCTCATTAAAATAAAGAGGCCCGTATTTGGGCCTCTTTTATATGTAGGTTTTCTTTTAAATTGAAAGTTCTAAACTATTCAAATAATCCATATCTTCCGCTGAAATCTCAAAGTTAAGATCAGCGTTCTGTTTGATACGGTCTTCATTTGTAGACTTTGGCAGTGGCAACAGGTCATTTTGCAGTACAAACCTTAGTGAAATTTGCGCAACAGACTTACCGTACTTGTCGGCAATCGCTTTGATGTCTTCATTATCCAATAGTTCACCGGTAGCGAGTGGTGAGTATGCCTCAGCCAAAATACCTTTTGTATTACCAAGCCCAACAGTTGCGGCTTGTGTGTTACCAATAAAGTAACGAATCTGATTTACCGCTGGAATAACCTTTGCAGTTTCAAATAATGCTTCAAGGTCAGACACAACAAAGTTAGATACACCAATTGCCTTCGCGCGGCCTGTTGCATAAATAGCTTCCATCTCAGCCCATACTTCGCCATTTTCTTTGCGGTAATCAGCACCACGTTCAGCCCATGGCCAAGGTGCGTGAACTAAGTAAAGGTCAACATATTCAAGGTCGAGATTAATCATAGATGTTTCAAATGCTTCTTGAACCTTTGAAGCATCTTTAATTTCAGCGGGAAGCTTCGTTGTAATAAACAGTTCGCTACGGTCAATGCCACTATCACGAATAGCCTTACCAACGCTCGCTTCATTTCCGTATACGAGTGCAGTGTCGATATGACGGTAGCCGTTTTTAAGTGCGAGCGCTGTAGAGTTGTATGCATCTTCACCGTTAGGAATTTGCCAAGTACCAAAACCGATTTTCGGAATTGTTGCGCCAGTGTTCAATGTAAAAGTTTCATCTAAAATATTCATATACTAATTATAGCAATGATTCATGAGCTTTACCTGTGTAGTTTCGACAACCAAGCTTTAATTCGCGTGAGAATTTTATGCGATCGAGTGCCGAAAAAGCCAGACGCAGCAATGCTTAATACTAAGGCAATAGACACAATTGCCGCAATTATAATTGTTACTTCAACAAACGACGTGGGTATTTTCATCGATTCGCTTAATGGCACAATTTCTTCATCAGGATTTGGTAGTGCAGGGGTTGGAACTCCACCAATTCCTCCTGTGTTTTGAATAGGTTCTATAGTAGACGGCTGTAACGATGATTCAAGTAATAAAGCACCATACGAAGGCACCACGGGTTTATTTGGTTGGGTCACAACTGGGATTCCCGGGTTAACTGACACGTCAGGATCCGTTGTTTCGGGCGGCTCAGGAGCATTGTTACAATAAGACGGAATAGTAACAGTTGATGGGTCGTTACCGCCATACAGAGCCTCTAAGTCACATTCAATGCCATCTATTTCAAGTTGTAAGTCAGTACTAACTGCGTATGTCGATGGTGGTATGGCAAACAAGACACCTGCGGCAACCACCATTGCAACAGGTAGGTGTAAGAAAAAGAAATTATTTCTTAGGTTCCGCGGGTTTCTTTGCATGTACTTTGCCTGGAACTTTAATAATTTGATCTGCTTGAAGGATGTACGGTGCTTTAATGTTGTTTTCTCGAGCAAGCAACTTCCATGCGATCGCCTGTTTCGCAGCAATGGTTTCGAGGTTATCGCTAGGTTTCACTTTGTAGTTCACCCAAGTCTTCACATTTTTCTTATGTGCAAGGTATCGATAGAGGTAATACGCACCAACTATAATTCCAACGAAGATAATAAATTCGATAAGGAATGCAACTAAACTTGGTGTTACAAATATTAGTTTCGTTTGACCATCAATTGTTTTTAACTCTTTTTCGGTATCATCCCCGATAAAATTATTACTTGAATCATATGTCGTGTTGAACGAGGCATTGTATAACCCACCCCAGAATGGTTTAGCCGTTTCAAAGTTCCAGTTCGTCACTTCACCACGGAGTACTGGGAAAGTGCTAGTTTGAGTAGATTGTACAGTTCCTAATAGTGAACGTACAGTTGTGGTGATGTCGGCATCTACTGATACGTTTCCCGTATTCTTTACCGATGGGCTTAACACGAGCTTGTCGCTTTTCTCTACGACAGTAATGCCTTGTGGGGTAATTTCTTTTTTAATATCGCCAGGTACTAAAATAGCAACGCGAATTGCAGTGCGGAAGCTTAGCGATACGCCGCTTTGAAAATCGGTAGTCTTTTGTTCTTGGATAATAATACATCCATTTTGCTCACCTGGTTCTGCGTTTGAAGGTGCGGCGATCGTAAACGGTACCTTGGCACTTTCGTAGGCGTTTACTTCAACGGAGCTTTGTGACAGTGTAATCCACTTCCCTACATTATTTGTACCGTCTGCGGCTTGTGCGCACGCAAAAGCTCCACCGCTAGACACGATGGAGTCGGTTGCATAGACAACAATAGTTTTCTTAACGTTCGTATTGTTTACAACTTCAACGGCATCTTCAACAGTAGTGCCAGGTGTAATTGTTTTAACGAAGATAGATTTTGTACGTGCGTTCGAAGCGTCAGGGTTAGCTGGGCGTCCACCAATGCTTCCAGACTCAGCGAAGGCTGCAGCTGGCATTGCAATAACAATACCGATTGCTAACAACCCTGCTAAGAAGTTTCGCATTAAGAAGCCGTAACAGTCGCAGTCAAGTTAATAGTATAGCTATCATTAGGTTGTTCGCCAGGGATAGTTTGGCTAAGGCCAATACCAGTAAGGTACCAGCGTCCAACATCATCTGAACCAGCGGCTGCTGTGAGAAGTGTGACACTATCAGTTACGGCTTGTGAGTAAGCGGTTGAAGTACCTTTAGTAATACCCGTTACTGAACATGATGAACAGTCGGCAGTAAGTGTTGAAACAGAAGGGTTAACAGTTAATTGACCACCTTTTGCATCAGCATCTGCGCCATCAGCACAGCCTGCGGTCGTCGGGTCGTTAAAGTCAAATGACTGAGTAACGCCAGCATTGTTCCATAGGCCAGTTGCACCAGCTGTAGCAGCTAATGTTAATGTGTAGCCTGCATTTGCAGCGCCAGGGTTGTCTACATACAGACGTTGGCTCGCAGAACCAATAGTACCTGTTGTTGTCTGACAGTTAAACGAGAAAGTTGTGCCTGTCATAGCAAAGGTTGGACTTGCGACGGTTACGCGACTTGCATCACGAATATCTGTAACGAGTGTACCGCTGTTGATTGTTTGTGTAACGTTGGTGTTATTGGCTGCATAGGTAACGGTTGTTACGCTCAATGCGACACCAATAATTGCTAGGGCGCTTGCAGCGACCTTAGTAAATTTATTCATTTGTTCCCTTCCACTAATACTATATTAATTCTAGCATATTCAAGCTCTAGCGCGATGAATAATCTTTTACGATGCGACGGTTGTGACTGTGAAATTCATATTATAACTATCGTTCGATTGATTCGCGGGTATATACTGTCGCAAATTAACCCCTGTTAAATCCCAATAACAATTAGTATTTGCACCGCTTGCTGCGCTCATTAAAGTAATGGCATTTGTTGTAGATTGGTCAAAGTTTTGGTTGGTTCCAAGGGTTATATTGGCCGTTGTACAGCCGCTCTGAGGCGTTATTAAGCCTGTAGACGGTTCAATACGTAGCTTTCCTGCCACAGAATCGGCATCTGATCCGTCGGTACAGCCTACTGGTGATCCACTTGATTCGTTGTAATCGTATTGTTTTGTATCGCCTGCGTTCCGCCATAAGGCAGTTGCCCCGGCGGTGGCCGCAATCGAGGTAGACCAAGTAGCACTTGAGCTGGTATTTGAAACACGAATACGTTGAGCTGTGGTTCCAAGCGTGCCCGTTACTTCCGTACAATCGAACGGAACGCTGGTATTATTCATCGCAAATGACGGTGCCGCAACGGTACTTCCGTTACTATCAACAATGTCACCGGAGACTATTCCTGTTGAAACGGGAGCTTTCCATGCGGCATAACGATACACTGACCCATTCGTATTTGCTTCTGCTCCTGTACCTACAGTAAATCCGTCAGACGTTAAGCTCTTAATCTTACCTGCTGCATTTGCAACATTGGAAAAGTACTGAGAACTATCGCCTGCTAGGGTTACGGGTCGTGTCACTCCATTGCCAGTCCCGGCGGCTTTAGTCCACACTAAATCCGGTTGGAAACCGACGCTACTCACAGCTCGACCATCGACACCGTTTCCTGTATATGTACCAACTTTAAAGGTGCTACTATTCTTAAAACCGAACCATCTGTAAAGGCCTCCCGCAAGAGCAACGGAGTTATTTGTACCGATTTGAAATCCCGTGGGGTTGAGAGCCTGGATAATATTAGAAGTCTCAGCAGAAGAGGAGTACAGACTTGAAATATCACCAACTTGGTCGCTTGTACGATAGGCGCCCGCCGATGCTCCATTGCGTTTAACTGCAAGATAATCCATTTGAAATGGCACACCTCCAATATTAGTATCATCAGCTCCACCGGTATAGTATTCACCTATTGCAAAGTCAGCCGCGCCCTTTTTCGTATCGGGCCGATAGGCGTTACCAAATGCTTGCCAGTGATATGTGTTGCCACTGGTATTAAGAAGGGCTCCTGTACCAAGCGTAAAGCCATCGGCAGTTAGCGACGTGATTGCAGCAGTGATATTTGCGGTACCGACCGCCATGTATGCAGTACTATCACCCGCCATCATACTCGTTCGAAATAACATATAGTTGGCTATATTATCCTTCACTATAACTAAGTCAGGGGCAAAGCCAACACCTGTAATGGGCAGTGCAGCCCCAGTGCCTGTATATGAGCCCGTTGCCATCTTGTAAGTTCCAGTTCCTACCGGTTGAGGCGGTACACCTGAAAAGCCAAACCAATACATTGTAGAGCCAGCTTCATTCGTTCCAGGCCCAGTTCCTACCTGAAAACCATCACTGCGTAGCTGTTGAATATAATTTGCTAAATCCGTAACAGGATCTGAAGGAAAACTCGACAAATCTCCGTTATGCTGATCAGTTGACATAACTGCACGTCTGCTTGTGTCGGTTACACTATTATCATTTTTTACATATAATGTCGCAGGTGCAAAGCCAATACCGTCAATGTTGCGATTATCGGTACCGTCACCTACATAAGTTCCTTCTCGTGCTGTAGATGTACCTGTAGCGAAGGCTACGAAGTAATGTAACACTGCGTTTACATTGTCTGTAGCTCCTACTTTAAACGAACTGCTCGCAAACGACCTGATAAGTAAGCCTGCTGTATCATTTGCCGTACTTGTGAAGTAATCCGTTTGATCGGTTGGCATAGATGCCGTTCGGAAATGTGCGGATGTAGTAGGAGCCTTATTTATCACAATTCCGGGCTGAAAACCAGTTGAAATGTCACGGTCGGTTGCTGCATTTCCTGTATAAGTTCCGACGCAAAATGTGCCGTTTGACGTACAGTCACTTCCACCAAAAGCAGTCCATATGTAATGGTTATTTACACCGTTAACATTTGTAATGGTACCAAGAGAAAAACCATCGGCGTTAAATGTAATTTGAGATGCGGTGTTATTTGCGGTTGCATTTAAAAAAGCGGTATTTGCAGCAGGCATAGAACTAGTTTTAAAAACACCCACTGTATTTAAACTGGTTGAACGAATGGTAAGATAATCTGGTTTAAACCCTACACCGCTAATGGTGTTCCCTGCTACACCCGTTCCGTTATAATAACCGGTTTGCATCGTAAAGCCGGCTGCCTTAGCGTTTTGTGGAATTGAAACTAAGACACTCGTCATCGAACTTAAAATAAACAAAAAGGCAAAGAACAGCCGTGTTTTGATGACTTTACGAAGTTGGTTATGCATTACTATTCATTATACATGCTAGAACCAGATTATTGAGGTCTACAAGAGTGTTACGACCACGCGTTAAATATCAATTCTATTATTGCCTCGCGGCTATTGGTATATTAAGGGTACTAATGAAAATAATTCAACCTTCACTCCCGGCGTCACTCTCTAAACCAGATGATGTCATGGAACTATTTAATAGCGAAGACGTCGTTTCTGGATACCACATTCAGGATACGTGGTTTGTCAGTTCAGACCTTGAGAAAACAAGCTTGATGGAGTCCCTATTGACTAAGGTCGACTTCACCCGAGTGATTGTTCCGAAGTTTGATGTTACCGATTGTGATTTCCGAAGCTGTAATTTTACCGCCAGCAAGTTTCCAGATGCCGTGTGGCACCGCGTTTCAATTGATAACGCTCGTTGCACCGGCTTGCAGATAACAAATGGCGTACTAAAAAATGTTGATTTTAAGAATTCTAAATTAGATTTAGTTAATTTTCGCTTTTCTCGATTAGAGAATGTTGCCTTTGAAGATTGTGTTATTAATGACGTTGATTTCTACGATGCCCAACTTAGGAATGTTGAGTTTGTGAACTGTACTATTAATAAAATTACTTTCGCGAGTGCTCGCATAATGAATGTTGATATTTCTCAATCCACCGTCGAAGGTATTACTGGCATCAATAGCTTGCGCGGGGTCACCATGAGCTTTGATCAGTTGATGCAGTTAGCACCAGCGTTTGCAGCTGAAGCTGGCATTAAGATTAAATAGTTCATTTTTATATCATATTAACCCGCTATACTGAGAAGTACTAAACAAGGAGTTACTTATGGCCAATGTCCAACGCTGCTACTGGTCTGAAACAAACGAACTATTCATCCCCTACCACGATGAGGAATGGGGTGTACCTACACATGATGACCGTCTACTATTTGAGATGTTTAACCTCGAAGGTGCGCAAGCTGGGCTCAGTTGGCTTACGGTACTAAAGAAACGATCTTCATACAAAGAAGCCTTCGATAACTTTGATGCTAAGAAGATTGCTCAATACTCCGAAGGAAAACGTGCTGAACTAATGGCTAACCCTGGTATTATACGCAACAGGTTAAAAATTAACGCTGCAATTGAGAATGCTAAGGCATTCCTGCAAGCTCAAGAAGAATTTGGTAGCTTCGATAACTACATCTGGCAGTTCGTCGACAATCAGCCACTTACACACAAGCAACAGGCCGAAGCAATCGAAATTAGCGAACTAATGAGTAAAACAATGAAGAAGCGCGGCTTTAAGTTTGTAGGCCCAACAATCTGCTTTGCCTTCATGCAGGCAACAGGTATGATCAATGATCATGAAAACTATTGTTTTAGAGCTAAGCAGCTGGCGTAATTGTTCGTTTACGATACACAATGAGCGAAGCAACGTACGAGACAATTAGAATACCTATACTCCAAGCTATGGCAGGTAAGAAATTATTGCCAATATTTCCATCAGTTAGCAGCGAGCGCATCGTTTCGATAATAGGTGTCATCGGTTGATACTGCGCGAAGCCTTGGAGTGCTGGTGTAATTGAGTTAAGTGGCACGAACGCTGGACTAATAAATACCAGCAAAAGAAGTATATAGCTAAACGCCCCCGCACCTTCAACCGTTTTTGCGAGTAGTCCAAAGAAGATAGCAAGCCAGGTGGTTGCAAGTGTAAATAGAAGCAATAGACCTGCGAATAATAGCCATTCAGATAATCCGGCATTGGAACGAAAACCAATCAACACGGCAACAAGTAGAACAATAAATGATGAAAACAGACTAGAGATTGTTGAAGAAGCTGCCTGACCACCTAAAATCGACGAAGGAGCTACGGGCATTGTTCGAAAGCGATTAATAATTCCCTCTTGGAGATCCATCGAAAGTCGTACTGCGGCATAAGAAATACCACTCAAAACTGTCGTGATGATAATTCCTGGTGTAATGAAATTAACATATGAAACTCCACCTGTCTGCGTCGCGATTGCTCCACCAAAAATGAATACGAACATCAACATGATTGCGATTGGCATCAATACGACAGTAATGATAGTATCGAGGCTACGTACGGTATGCTTCATGCTCCTTTTTGCCATAGTCCATGTGTCCATAAGTGCGTAAAACATTATTTACCCTCCTTTTGTTCTTTTGTAATCGTAAGGAAAACATCATCAAGCGTTGGCGATTTCGAACCTTTGGGAAGCAACTGTTTTAAATCGTTTGCAGACCCCATAGCGACAATCTTACCTTTGTGCAAAATTGCTATCCTATCTGCCAATACATCTGCTTCTTCTAAATACTGCGTCGTCAGAAAAATCGTCGTACCTTTTTTAGCCAATGCTCGAATGGTATCCCACATGTCATTACGAGCTTCAGGATCGAGTCCAGTAGTAGGCTCATCAAGGAATACAACAGACGGTGAACCTATTAAACTCATAGCAATATCCAATCGGCGGCCCATACCTCCGGAAAATGTTGCCACTCGCCTGTCGGCCGCATCGGTTAAATTGAATTGCTCGAGAAGCTGCTGAACTGTTTTATTCGGATTTTTTATATGTCGTAAATCTGCAATTAATTTCAAATTCTCGCGAGCCGTAAGTACACGATCAATTGCAGCGAACTGCCCAGTTAAACTAATTTTCTCACGAATTCTGTGTGGAGCTTTCGAAACCTCAATACCATCAATCGACGCAACGCCACCGTCGTCCTTTGTGAGCGTAGTGAGAATGTTGATAGCAGTTGTTTTGCCTGCACCATTCTTTCCAAGGAGTGCAAAAATTGTTCCAGCTTCTACTTCAAATGAAACATCTTTTAGTACGGCGACATTTTTATATGACTTTTTCAGATGTTCAACAACGATACCCTTATTTTCCATATACCCTCCTAAATAATTATTACACTGTCTAAATTAGCCTTCGTCTTCTTAAGAAATGCGTAGGTGACTTTATCCATCTTTGTATTATCGAAGACAGTGTTTTTCACTTCGCTGTAATGCAGCGATACGTTTCGTAGTGTTGCATCTTTAAATGATGCTTTATCAAGGCTACAAGAACTGAATATAGTGTCGGTAATAACAGCACCTTCGAATGAGGCGTCGGTAAAGTCTGATGATTTAAAATTTGATTCGCTAATTACAGCATTCGTAAAAACTGAACTTTTTAATGCAGATGATTTAAATTGGTTCCGTATAAGTTTTGCGTTATCAAAGTGAGCATTGCGTACATCGCTGCTTTTAAACTTCGCATCAGTTAAATCCGCTTCAATAAACGTTGCGTCCGAAATAGCCGCCGCATTAAATATTGCGTTGGTTAAATTTGCACCATCAAAGTTAGCGTTTTGAATTGCGCTGCCACTAAAGTTAGCATCTGTAAGGTTCACCCCTCCTAAGTCAGCTTCTTCTAACGCTACGCCACGGAACTTATGAATAGTAGATGGGTTAGTAGGCTCTTGAGCCGGTTCATACTCAAGTTCATCCATAATCTCGCTCACATCGCCAAATGAATCGATAGTTAGTTGATACGCTTCATCGTCAGATTTACCCTCTGCTTTTAAGTCCTGGTATTTCTCTTCAAGGTTCGAGAGTAACTCACGAGTAACATCTGTACGTGCCGGAAAGTTACCGTATGGTGCAAATGCTGCGTCTACAAATTTCTTTAATTCTTTTTCCATATATCCTCCTATAACAAGTTGTTTAAAATTTCTTTTGCGTTATCCCAATTCAGTCGATTTGTCTTGTAAAGTTTTTGGCCCACATTGGTAATTCGGTAGTACTTACGGCGACCGCCTTGCGATTCATCTCCCCAATACGAGATGATATTTCCGTCATTCTCTAAACGCTTCAGACTTGAGTACATAGTCGCCTCTTTCAATTCATAGCCGTTACCGGACAGCTCAGCGACCAGTTTTGTGATCTCGTAGCCGTATTTATCGCCATCGAGCAACAATTTCAAGATAATCGTGTCAGTGTGGCCACGCAGTAGATCAGAAGTGAGTTTAATATCTATCATAGGTATAGTTTATGCCGAAGTACCTCGCCTGTCAAGGTAATTCGTAAATAATTAATTTAACGGGGGTGAATATGCCTTCGTAGATTGCCTTATCAAGAAAAATAATGTATAACTATTAAATCTTACACGTACTGGAGCTTCCAGAATCAATAGTTAAGGATGTGATAAGAGTGAAACGGGTTATTTACTGGAGTGTAGCAATTCTGTGCGCGCTTATCGCATTCATGATGCTACTTGATATATCTTCAAGAGACTGGCGCGGCGTTAGCTCGCATGCCATACTCTCTTCTGCGCCTGTTGTACTGTTCTTTGCTTGCGAGGCAGCCGCCTTTTCGTTTGCGCTCATCGCAGAACAAGCAAGAGACTGACTTCAGACAGATAGACAAACAACCGATGATTGGATAAAAATGAAACTCGTAAAATTCAAGATTCATTCCTTAAGAAGTAGGCGTGGTCGCGACATAAAAGAGTTAAGGGAGTTTGCACGGCACTGCGACGTAGACATCACGTACGTCATGTATCGAGGTATACAGAAGCAATGCATCATCGGCGATGCCGTTGGCACACCTGACGACATCGCACGGTTCGTATTCTTTCTGAAATACGAGTACATAATCCAAACCTAACAAAGTCCGCTTCGGACGGGATGCTCACGGTATAACCGCAGAGCCCCTCCGAAAGCGGACTTATTTTAATTTCAGAAAAAAGATGCCCGGGCAACATACAGACGAATCTGCAGTTGCCCGGGCGGGTGTTACTTGGAGTCAGGGATTGCGTTCAGTCGAACAACGAGTTCGAAGTGCATCACGAGGGAGTAGATGAGCATCCGCGTACCCACTGCGAACGCAAGCACCTCCAACACAGCCACAGTGATGTTGTAGCTATACGAGAGCTCTCGTGCAGTACCGCTCGCCAGAACGACTACCAGCATCGCCAACGCGACAACGCCGCCGATGAACAATAGTGTGCAATAACGCACTAGCTTGCGGCTCTTGCTGATGAGGTTTTGCTTGTCGGCTGCCGACAAGATGTCGGTGACAGTGACGTTAGCGGGGGTAGTTTCGGTATCACTCATAACTTAACTCCAAGTTGTAAGTCCAGCCAAGAGCTGGATGCTCGATTGGTCTGGTACGCTCACTAGGATTGGCCTATTGAGAACTACATTATAGCACAAACGGTATAAAAAGTCAATTACTTCACCGATGGGAAGGTGATGTTAATTGATGCATTGTGGTGCAATGCTGAGCTACTTGCCGAGATAGTTCCACCTAGGTGTTCCATAATCAACTTATCCAGATACAGGCTTAGACCCATGCCTTCAACCGTTAAGTCGTTCTCATGTGTCGCGTGGTTAAACGGTTCAAACATTGCAGTCAACTTCTCTACTGAGCCGAATGAACTGTCTTCATTTGTAATTGACACCCGAGTCGCTTTGCCATGCTTTGAAGTATCGATATCAATAATACTGCCAGGCTTAGAGAACATCACGGCGTTATCAAGTACCGTGCCAGTTACGTAGCGTAACAAGCGTTGGTCTTGGGCTACCGGTGCATTCTCGTCGTATTGCTCAACCACAACCAGCTTCTTCTCTTGAATGGTCGTCTGAAGCCTTTGAACGCTTGATTGAACGAGAGCTTGTGGTGTAAACGTTTCGGTTTGTGCCGCCATGCCGTTAATCTGCGCCGCAATTGCTAGTTTCGATACTAATTGTTCAAGGCGTCCTGTAGCATCTTGAATGATCGCCCGAACGTTTCCAGGAATATTTACATTCGTCACAAGTGTCATCTTCAACTGACCGATTTCATTCGATAAGTCACCCTGCATCGCCATAATGAAGTTTGTCTTCGCGTTGAATAGTTGAGCCTGGTGAAGCTTCATCGTTTGCTTAGCACTTTCAACTTCTTTATTAATAAATACCGTGCGAGCACCAAAGCCAACAATTAATGCTATTGCAACCACGATAATCGCTGTATACACGAGTGCGCTGTTTAGTTCGGCACCGGCAGCAGCTGTGTTGAACAGTATCGTGACAGCAACTGTTAGTGCAATCGAGATGATAATTGGCAACCAGAAGTAGATAGATTTAAATGCACTTCGGGTGATCTTTTCAATATCTGGGCTGACGATTTCAGTAAGCGATGAAGCCGCACCGTTTTCAAGCAACATATCAGCCTTCGTGCGAAGTGTCGCAACGACACCTTGGATTGCTGGTACCATGCTTGCCGTTGCATCAAGAATTGTAATAGGTGTTCGCAAGTAATGCGAAGCAAGTGATAGGAAGGTATCTTTGTCTTTCGCAAGTTGTGCTTCACGCTTCAAGACTGAACGAATACGACGAATACGAGCCCATTCTTTATACGATTCACGAACAAGGAATACACCGACAAAGATAGTTGCGGCGTAGGTTGCCACGATTCCAGCCGTAACTAAGGCTTCATTACTATTTGTGCCTTCAACAACAGGCTCAGAGCCTTCACTTGGAGTTGGGGTTACGGGTGTCACAACTGGTGGAGCAACAGGAATAACTGGCTCTACAGGCGCTTCAGTATCGTCACCCGGTACAGCTGGCGTGTTGTCATCGTTAGGAGTAGTTGGTGTAACGGGAGTAACCGGTGGAATTTCATCAATCGGTGCAGTTTCAAGCACTGTAAATGGTTCGGATACTACTTGTGAAGTTGTATTACCATTTGCATCGTACGTTACAGCTAAGAGTTTGTATGAACCACCAAGTAGTGCGATATTTTCTTGAAGACTGTATTCAAAAACCGATCCTGGTGAAGCAAAGCCTGTCACATTTACTGCATTGCTAGTATCTGTAGCATTTGCAGAGAGTAAGAACACGTTTGCAGTTACCGGACTTGCTAATACATTGTTATTTCGGAATGTCAGTGTCGCTTCAATAGGCTGGTTCTCTATAGCGTAGGCACGAGTAGTAATGCTTGATTTCCAAGGAGATACCATAGTTTGCAATTGTTTACTGACAATACCGTACGTATCTGCAAAGGTTGTTTCTGTCGTTTCGGCTACTGCATAGAAATCGCTTGCGCCAGCAGTTGTTTGAATCGGATCAATATTAACTGCAAAGTTAGTTTGGTTGGTAGCAGTATCACTCTTCAACAAGTTCACACCTTGACGCCACTGTGTTCGCCAATCAACTGCTACGAGTTGGTCGTTCACAAGGTTTCGTGAGCTAAAGTTGTTTGTGACTTTACCGGTAATTGCGCCGCCGCCGTTGCGAGCAAACAGTTGAGCACTCGCCTCGTACTCGCCAAGTGCATTCAATGTCTGAATAGTAGTGTCACCTTCAACGTAGGTTCGGTGAATTAATACATCAAATGATGCGTTATCAATAAGAACACTATCAACTGCACCGTCCCAGTCAGACGCAGTGATCGTTGCGTTGCCAACCGCAGAATCACGGTAGTACAGATTGGCATATCCAATACCCTCTGGAATAGTTGTAACGAGCGTACTAAGCCATGGGCCAGCAGTACTCGTTGCGAATTGGCCTGTTGCAGTGGTACTTGTGACACGAATATCCATGCCGCCCACTGGTGCGTTAGTTGAAACACCAGCGCCGTCACGAAGTTCTACGGTAATATTTGGCGATGTTGTATTCGGTGCAATCGTTACAGGCGATTCAGGCTGAGTAATAACGAGTGCAGTAATTGGATTAGTATTTCCCTCACCTACCGTAATGTCAGCTTGCTCGCCCGTAATGCCGTTTGCATCGGTAGCGGTTACAACCTTTTCACCTTCGGTGCTAAAGGCAACTTGGTTAGTAAAGACTCGTACTCCCTTATCGCGACTAGGAATAAAGGTATAGGCTTCTGGGAGTTGTGCATCTGGATCGTCGCTGCTGAACGTCACAGTGCCGTCATAGCTTTCAACAATGTATCCATCAACATCTCGGGCAATTAATACTAATGAACTTTGCGTTCCTTGCGCTTGCGGGTCAGAAATATTAGTAACTAAGAAATTATTAACAATACGAGGAATATTCGAAGATGGCACAACACTAAGTTGTTGTGTGGCATTCACTAGTAATACATCTGGGTTAACAGGCAACGTGTCACTTGCAGTGATAGTCCGCTGACCATCAACAGTGTCTTGGTAATAGAAACTGGCTGTACTTGAACCGTTGCGCATAATAACACTGCTTACATCCCAATCAACTTTAGAGCTACCGAATCGCCCTGTTGAAGCGTTGCTTGTTAAGTAAATGGTTTTGTCACCAGTAGCCGGCACCGCAATACCATATTGATTTTGTTGCTGAACAGTTAATACAGCAGATGGGCTATATTGATCAACTACAATTGGCTGCGTCACGTAGACCAGTTGCGTTGGATCGCCATAACGAAGCGTTACAGAGCCAGTCTTAGTAACGGTGGTCGCGCTAAATACACTCGAACCTGGTACTGTTTGCACTCCCGCTGCCGCAGTATCGTTTCGATAGTAGAATGTTGCCGATGTTTGACCTGCTGGTACCGTTAGCGCCAGTTGGCTTGTGAAGTTACCATTACGAGTTGTAGAGTATTTACCCGCGCCATTTAGAACACCGAGGCTAACAACTTGCCCACTACCAGTTGCTGCGGTTACTTGGTCGTTTGCGTTTAATAGTTCAACACTAATTGCATCAGTAACACCACCGCGTTCGAGTTGTGAATTCGTTGGAGTGAATCGGAACGACTTAGGGTTACCTGCGATAACAGTACCTGTGTGAGTAATTGGGTCTACTATGCCAGCAGTGCCATTCTGTGTATCACTCACCGTCAAGCTAAATGGCCCTAAGTTATTTTGTTTATAAGAGAATAGCGCATTCGATTGTCCAGCAGAAATTATAAATTGACCGTTGCCTGAAGTCTCGCTGGTAGCATCTGATTGTACGTAGAATGTCATATCAGCCGAGGCGACAACAACATTACCAAATTCATCGTATAGTCCAACTCGGAATGTTCCAGCTACGCCTACTTCGAGGGTTTGTGGCGCGGTAATAAATCGTATTTCAGCAACACCATCGGATACAAAATTGATACCAATCGTAGACGCAGTTAGACCTGCAGACGCTCCGCGAATTGCAGCAGAGCCAACTTGTGTCTGTCGATAGTTAATCGTTGCATCTGATTGTCCAGCAGGAACGGTTATTTGGGTCGCCGCATTTCCGTTGAGTGCAAAGAATGATCCACTTTGGTTTGACGTGGTGAACGTTACGACCGTATCGCTGAGTGCTTCAACGGAAACACCGTACGCATTAAGAAGTGTTGCGGTCACGGGTGTTAATACACCTGTTTGTGAAGTAGTAACCGATTGTAACTGCACAGAAGCCGCTGCACCATCGATATAGTTGAGAGTAGCGCTTGTATCGGCTAGACTACCGATTTCCTCAACAGGGTCGTTTTGGTCACGTGCATATATAGTAACTTGGCCCGCAACATTATTTCGATAATTAACCGTTTTTGTACTTTCGCCAACAGCAAATGTTACAGAACCCTGGGTAAATGTGCCGTCTGACGATGTCGCCATGTACACAGTTGTGCGAACCTTCGCAGCAGATATATCACCATTTTGGTCAAGTAGACTAACTGATAAAGTTCGGTTCTCACCCTTGGTTAGCGTTGTACTCGGTACCGTTAAGCCAATTCGGATTGGGAAATTACTGTCTGTAATAGTCATATTTTGAGACGCAGACGTTAAACCATTCGCTGATACCGTTAAACTACAGTTACCTTGAATCATTGCTTTGTAGTAGAACGTTACATCAATGCTTCCAGCCTCTAAATTAATTCCTGAAACAGGTTGCCAATCAACTGCATCTTCCGAGAATGTTCCTGTTTGACATGTCGATGCAAAAGTAAGTGTCGTATCGCTCGTAAGTGGCGACGTGTTGTTGTATTGGTCGCGAATCGCAATATGTAATTCACCAGACGGTTCACCTTCACCTACAGTTTGTGTAGTCGTAGTAAATGCGAGTCGAGATGGCGCTTCTGGAGTAACGGTTACCTGTTGCGTTGCTGGAGTCGCGACACCAGCCATACTAACAGTAATAGTCCGAGAGCCTGCTAATGTTCCCGAGTAGTAGAAAGAGCCGGATGATTCACCATCGCCGATTGTAATCGTACTAATTGTTTGCGTATCGTTCGCATTTAAGAAGAACTGGCCACTTTGAACCGATAGTTGCAACTGTGTCGCACCATTTTGCACAGCAGGTGATCCATCGGCTTCACGAAGTTCGACAGTAATAACGCCTGTTTTTTCACCTGCCTTAATGGTTCGCGCTGGCGTGGTAATCACCATATTGTCGACCGCATAACTCGTAATCGAAACCTGTTGAGAAGCTGCGGTAATGCCACTAATTGTAGTTGTAAGCGTACAGTCACCAGGTGTGCTGTCTTTATAGTAGAAAGTAGCATCACTCGTACCGGCCACTAGATTAATAGAAGTGATATTCTGCCAGTTTGAGTTGCTTAATGAGAACGAGCCGGTGCCATAACTTGAAGCGAGGGTTATCGTCTTGTCCGTACCGAATATTGCACTGTTATTGAACTGATCACGAACAATAGCGTGTATTGCTGCAGTAGGAACGTTCGGCGCTACCGGGGCAGTTGGTGACTCATATACAATCTTATTTGGAGCCGCAGCTTGAACGGTCAGCGGTTGAGTTGTTGTAATGCTCGTACTCGCAACAGTTGCTGTAATAGTTTGCATACCCGACTTTTCGCCGTAGTAATAGAATGAAGCCGTCGCTGAGCCTTGAGGGATTGTAACTGAAGTAATAGCGGTCGCCGTAGAATCATTTGTAGCAATGAACTTACCATCGGCGATTGAAATACTAACACTTCGTCCGTTTTGAAGCGCTGGGCTTCCGTCGGCTTTTCGAAGTTCGATATCAATCTTATTTGATACGTTGCCCGCTACGACTGTTTGTTGAGAGGATGTGATTGCAATGCTGGCCACAGCCTGACCTGTGACAGATAGTTGTGCAGTTGCATTAGCAATATCGACATCAGGATTGTCGAGTGTGGATTTGTCGCTGGCTGTTAATAATAACGAGCTGCCGTAGAATGCAGTATCTTTAGCAAAGAATTGAACAGAAGATTGGCCAGCTAAAATTGCGACTGGATTTAGGTTCCACGGGCCCGCAGCAGATGCTGCAAAACGAGTGGTCGTTTGGTTACTGTATGGGTATACATTCAAGTTAGCATCTTGAATGACGACGTTACCGAATACGTCATAGCTCGTAACGGTGAATGCCTCTGAGGCAGTATCAAGTTCTGTTGAGCTTGTAAGCGGTGTTATGCCAAAGCTCGCAGTGTCAGATGAAGTAATTTCGACCTGGTCTGGTGTTGCTGTCATGCCTGCACGACTGGCACTTAACGTACTCGTGCCGGCTAGCGTATCACGGAAATATACTCGCTTTGAGCTTTGACCTTGCGCAATGGTTACTGAGCTTACTGGCGTAAATGGTGTTTGTGTCAGTGAAAATTCACCGCTTGGTGTTGAACTACTTAGGCCAATAGTCGTTGTTTCAACAGCAGGTGCAATTTGATTCGAGTTATCAAGCAGTTGCACATCAACCGCAGTAGAATCCCCTGCTTCCATAGTTGTTAAGATTGAGTTCAATGTAATCTTAGTTGGAAGTGCTGTAACAATTTGTACTTCTTTCGTTGCATCTTGTAAACGCACAGCTTCGGTCATTGGGCGGCCATCAGTAAAAGTGAGGCTCGTAAAATCAGTACTTGTGCTGATAGTTGTATCACTAAAAGCAATTGATACACCAGTGAGTCCGGATGGAATCGTAAATTCGGTTGGGCCAGCTACACCAGTAGTAGCAGTTGTTGGGAAGTAGAACAATGAAGTTGAGGTGTCGCTACCAACACGAATTGTCACGTCCGAGTCAGTACTCACAAGGTTGCCTGCGTCATCAAGTAATTCAACGAGGTAATTAGACTTTTGTCCGGTAACCATCGCTTGTAAACCGGTAATGCGCATCTTTGTTGGTGGCGATAGCCCGGTTGTAATAGATTGATTTGCATTTAGCCAACCAAAGTCACCACCGGTTGACTCGCCTGCATTATCCATCGCTTTAACTGTTGTCGTGTGGGCCGCAGAATCTCGGAAGTAAATATTCGTTGATGACGAACCGGCTTTAATAAACGTTTCATATGGCATCGTGCCAGACCACGTAGTGCCGTCTTTACTGAATTCACCGGTTGCCGATGGAGAATAAATGAAAATTGCTTTATCGGCAGAAACAGGAATACTTATTCCATTTGTATCTTGCGCCTGAATGGTAATTGGTGAGCTGTAGTGACCTGCCGTAATGCGTTGCTCAGGAGTAATAATAGCTAGTTGGCTAATAGTTCCGCTGTTCGGTGCTTGAACAGTAATGTTACATTGTTGGCCATTTGCGATAGCTCCATCGATTGAATCAGCAGCTGACACGCAGTACTCGCCAACACTTCCCATAACTACGCCATTCGTAAATGTCTTAATGCCGTAATCAGTTGCTTTCATTGTGTAGCTCGCAGGCACAGTAGCAGCTGGGTCAGTTGAAGTAAAGTTAATGGTACCAGTGTAATCGGTACGCTGGTTGCCATTTTTGTCCGTAACACGAATAGTTACTGAGCTTGGCACACCCGCTTTAATAGGGTCGCTTATACCCGTTACAGTGAATAGATACGGTGAACTAATTGTGGCGGTTTGTGTAAATGGCGCCATACCGACAACGGTACCGCTAATTGTTGGTGTTCCTGAGGTCGTATCTTTGTAATAAACATTTACGGATGATTGTCCAGCTGGAAGAACGACGGTTGTGTACGTCCAACGAGTCGCAATATCCTCTGTCAAGTTACGTGCAAAGGCGCCACCGGCTGAAGTTGTCGCTAATGTTATTGTTGTTGCAGTTGGTGACGTAACTGGTTGATTACTTGCGTTGCGGGCAGTGATAGTCAGCGTACCAGCCTCTTCTTTTGATAAGTTCAAAGCTGTGTTCGTAAATGCATACGACTGCGCGTTATAAGTATAGCTATTTGCAAGCGTTACGGTATACGTATAGCTGCTAGATACAGCAACGTCCTTGATGCCAATAGTTCCTGCTGGCGTAACAGCTGTCAGCGTCGTGCTATTTACGTACGCAATATTTGAAGCAGATACACCACCGACACTCACTCGATACCAGGTTGCTCCATCTGGATTGTTGACAAAGCCAGTACCAGTAATTGTAATTGTTGTACTGCCACCCATCGGGCCAGCCGTAGGTGAAATTGATGTCAAAACTGGGTCAGGTAGCCTATAGGTAAACGCGTTACTGACTGTTGAGGTTTGTCCGTAATCATCTTCAACCACAACACTATACACACCCGGCGTTGCACTCACCGGTGTTACAAATGTCAGCGTAGTGTCGTTTACGACTGACACCGATGGCGAATATACACCATTAATTTTAACTTTCAAGTTCCCTGAAAAGCCCGAACCTGAGATAGTGATTGTATCGCCACCAGAAACACTACCAGTCGTAGGGCTGATACTTGAAGCAGCTGGCGGAGTAACATACGTATACGCGTTCGACTTTGTTACAACCTGATCATCATAACTTGTTGCAACAACATTGGTCATACCGGCAGTATGCGCAGGTGTCACTGCTGTCATTTGCGTAGGAGAAAGAATCTGCACATTCGTAGCTAGGGAACCTCCAATACTTATGGTCATTTGTTTTGGAATTGAAACATTTGAAACAGCAACAGGCACATACGAATCTGCGAGTGAATTATTTCCGAGCTTGCCATTACCATTCGTTCCCCAACAATACGCTTGATTATCAGATGCCTGAGCACAAGTATGATAGTACGAACCAGAAATTGACGTTATTGTTTTTCCAGTTAATACGCCACTCATATCAATAGGTGTTGGGGTATTTGAAACAGTGGTTGTACCGTTACCAAGCTGACCGTCGGTATTCCTACCCCAACAATATCCTTTTCCTTCAGTCGTAATGACACACGCATCCCATTCAGCGCCGTAGAGTGAATTTATCGTTTTACCTGCTAACGCTCCTGAGCTAGTTATGGCGACAGGTACGAGTGTTGAGTTATTTGAACTGTATCCTAGCTGACCTTCGTCACCAGTACCCCAACAATATGCACCATTATCTGTTGTAAGTGCACATGTGTGGCTATAGCCGGGTGCGATAGTTTTTATACTTTTTCCTGCTAATACACCTGAAGTAGTTACCGCTACAGGTACGTTTGATTGAGCACTACTATTATTGCCTAGTTTTCCACCATTTTCACCCCAACAATATGCCTGGTCGTCAGAGGCAATAGCACATGTGTGATACAGCGTAATTGCAATAGATTTGATAGTTTTTCCAGCCAGCACGCCAGCTGTCGATACGGCGGCAGGCACGGTGGACTGTGTTGTTGAGTTGTTGCCAATTTGCCCCCGTACATTGTAACCCCAACAATATGCCTGGTCGTCAGAGGCAATAGCACAGCCGTTGATATACCCTACATCCATAGATTTAATTGTCTTTCCAGAAAGAACCCCAGAGGTGTTGACCGCTACGGGCACAAGCGAACGAGTCGTTGAACTATTACCAAGTTGGCCATATGTGTTATCACCCCAACAATACATTAAATTATCTGATGCAAGAGCACAGGTGTGATCAGATCCAGCAGAAATAGATTTAATTGTCTTACCAGAAAGAACCCCAGAGGTGTTGACCGCTACGGGCACAAGCGAACGAGTCGTTGAACTATTACCAAGTTGGCCATATGTGTTATCGCCCCAACAATATGCTTGTTGTTCGTATATTCCACAAGAGTGGTTCCAGCCCGAAGTAACTTGAGACAACTGTTTAAAACCTGGTATAAAGTTGGTACCTGTAAATGTCACCGTTTGCCCACCAACAGTGGGACCGCCGGTAGGACTTAATGTAGAAATCGTCATTGGTGCATTTTGATACGTAAAGCCATTTGAAAGCGTACTGGTTTGGCCATATAAATCTGCAATGATAATATCTACAGCCCCGGCAGCACTCGCAGCTGGAGCGGTAAAAGTGAGCGTTGTACTGTTAATGATCGAGATATTAGTTGCCAAATTTGCACCAATTTTCACGCTCGTGACATCGCTAAAGAATGATCCAGTCAGCGTGATTGTATCGCCACCAGCCTTCGGTGCTTTATTGGGTGAAACAGAAGAAATTGAAGGTGCTGCACCATAAGTGTAGCTATTCACCGCAGTGACAGTTGTATTATCGTAGCGACTCACGCTTGTATCTGTGGCGCCAGCAGTATGTGCGGGAATTGTTGCCGTTAGCGAAGTATTACTAATACGTTGTACATTCGTTGCTGCAATACCACCCATAGTAACAGTGGGGTCATTTGAGATAACTGACGTTACTGCGTTTGGTACGTTAGATGCAGTTGTTGAACCATTACCCAACTGGCCACTTGTACCCGCGCCCCAACAGAAAGATTTATTACTGGTTGTAACCGCACAGGCAAATGTAACGCCGAATGACACTGAACGAATTGATCTGTTTGCCAGAGCGCCAGCTGTACTAACAGCGACGGGTACGTTAGAGTTTACAGCAGTGCCTATACCAAGTTGACCCGCAGTGTTTGCACCCCAACAATAGGCCTTATTATCTGAAGCAACAGTACACGAACCATTTCCGTTTAGATCTATTTTTTTTATTGTTTTTGATGCCAATACACCACTCGTTACTACCGCAGTCGGGACGTTCGCAGCGCTGTTACTTCCTATGCCTAACTGACCTACATTGCCATCACCCCAACAATACGGTAAATCATCTGAAGCAATCGCACAGGCATGACTTATACCGGTTGAAATTGATTTAATAGTTTTTCCAGCAAATGCTCCTGTCTTTACAACCGCAATAGGCGTGTAAGATAAATTCGTATTGCCTGTTCCAAGTTGACCTGATGTATTTGTTCCCCAACAATACACCTGGTCATCAGATGCAATAACACAAGTACTTATACTGGATGCACTAATTGACTTAACGGTTTTACCCGTCAGCGCCCCAGTAGCGACAGCGACAGGCACAGTAGACTGGGTAGTAGTGCCTGTGCCTAACTGTCCAGAGGTATTAAGCCCCCAACAGTATGCTTTATCGTCAGAAGCAATTGCACAAGTATGAGAATCACCGGCCGAAATTGATTTGATAGTTTTTCCAGCAAATACTCCAGCCTTACTTACTGCTACCGGAGCAGTACCACTTGCCGTTGACGAGTTACCTAGCTGACCATTTGAATTAATAGCCCAACAATACGCCTGGTCATCTGAAGCAATGGCACAGGTGTGGTTTCCTCCTGCATCAATTTGTTTAATCGTCTTACCAGCTAGAACACCCGTTTTAGTAACCGCCACAGGTACGGTCGACCCTGCAGTTCCGCTTCCTAGCCTATTAGCCAAACCCCAACAATACGCATCTCCGTTATATACACCACAAGCGAAGTTAGCGCCTGCGGTTATTTGTGAAATATCTTTCATACCAATAGTAAAACTAGTTCCAGAAATAGCAACAGTACCACCACCAGTAATTGGGCCGTTATCAGGTGATACGTTCGTAATAGTCATACCCGAATCGAGGTAACTATAGAACACAGAATTTGACTGATCCCCGTATGCGCTCTCGACGATAATTTCAGCATTCATTCCAGACGCTTGAGCTGGAGCAGTGAAGGTAATAGTAGTGTTATTTATAACATTTATTGACGAGAGATAAACGTCGTCAAGCCTAACCTTGCTGTCCGCTTCGAAACCCGATCCAGTAACAGTGATTGTATCTCCACCCGTCACAGAACCCGATGCTGGTGATATCGACACATCTGAGGGAGGTGCAACATATTCGTAACTGTTTGCGAGAGTCGCAACTTGGTTATCGTACTGAGTTATAGATACACTCTTTAAGCCGACAGTATTTGGTGCTGGTTTCGTTACAATCGAAGTTGGTGAAATAAATTGTGTGCTGACCGCCGTCAAACCGCCAATAGTTACAATATGGCTTGCTTTTATCATTACATTTGATGCAACAGGCGTTGTTTTGTCGACAAGAGTGTTATCGCCAAGTTGGTAAGACCCGTTTAGCCCCCAACAATAAGATTGATTATTTGATGCAACCGCACAGGTGTGTCCAGACCCTGTATCTAAGGAGAGGATAGAAAGGCCGGCTAGTACGCCGCTTAAGCGACTTACAGCGCTTGGAGCTAAGGACGTCGCTGTTGCACCATTTCCTAATCTCCCACTTCCTCCGATACCCCAACAGTAACTGTTATTATCCGACGCAACAGCACAGGTGTGTGAAGTATCTGTGGAAATTGACAATAGCGTCTTGCCTGCAAGTGCTCCGGATGTTGTGACTGCTACAGGTACAGTAGAGGCAGTTGCGCTCCCATTACCCAAAACTGAACCCTGCCCCCAACAATATGCAAGCCCCTCGGTACTTAATGCACAGCTATGGTTAGATGCCGAGTATAATGACCCAATCGTTTTACCATTCAAGACCGTTGAAGTGTCTACAGCAACAGGGACAGTGGTAGCAGCAGTCGTACCGTTGCCTACTTGACCAGCCGCGTTTCCACCCCAGCAATATGCAACACCATCAGTCGCTAATGCACACGTATTAGTAATGCTTGTTGATATCTGCTTTATCGATTTACTGTTTAATACACCGGTTTTAGATACAGCAACTGGTAGCCTTGAATCTGTCGTAGTGCCGTCGCCAAACTGACCAGCCTCATTTCGACCCCAACAATATCCGTTATTATCAGATGCCACGACACATATTCGAGTTTGGCCAATATCAACAGAAAGAATTGTCTTGTCATTCAACAAGCCGAGCGGAGAAAGCGCTTTTGGAACTAATGCTGTTGCTACAGTATTATCGCCAACTTGTCCGTAATTGTTTTGGCCCCAACATGCCAATTGACCTTCTGTAGTTATGACACAGGTGTTGTTGCTGCTCGCGTAGATTGATTTAATAGTTTTGCCGTTTAATACTCCTGAAGTATCTACGGGAGTAGGAGAAGCAGTAGTTACAAGACTATTGATTCCAAGCTGGCCTGAAGTACCAAGCCCCCAACAATATGCAGCACCATCATATATACCACACGAATGGTTGTCGCCAGTAGCAATTTGAGTGAGCTGCCTTTGACCTACAGAAAAGTTAGCACCTGTAAGTGTTACCGGCTGAGAAGCTAGTGTCGAACCTTTATTTGGCGAAACGCCCGTAAGTGTTGGCGCTACTTCTGCAAAACTTAATGCAGATTCAAGATTAAATCGCTGACCATCAGCATTCACGACTGTTACTCGCTTTGCGCCTACAACCGTAGGAACTGATGTAAATGTGATCGTTTGGGCATCCACATACACACTCGTTGTAGATACACCATTAATTTCGACTACTGAAGTCGATTCGAATCCGGTACCTATGATAGTTACTGAATCACCACCGGTTGAAGACACGGATGATGGTGCAGCACTTGTCACCACAGGAGCCGCCAAAGCCTCGGCTGGGTTAGCAAACACACTCATCGCCAGTACGCCAAAAACGAACAAGAACGCAGCCGCTACTGCATTTCTGGTCATTTTGGTGTACCCTCGCTGTATATTCCCTATCACCCCTGGCCTATCTCTTATGAATTTATAACGTGCGCTCGTAATTGTGGCGAGCTATTTCAATCGTTCGATCGCAGCCTTGGCTGCTACGTTCTCTGCGTCGTGTGACAATATTTCTTCATACGTCTTCTTGGCGTTCGCCGTGTCCTTCGCTTGCTCGTACGCAACTGCGAGTAATTGTTGTAGCTGCGTATTGTCTGGGAGTTCTTCAAGCCCTGCTTTGTAGGTTGCAATCGCATCTTGCGGCTTGTTTTTGCTGTAGAGTTGAACATTCGCTAAGTTGGCGTACGTATTGAGCGATTTTGGCGCTAATTCAATTGATTTTTTGTAGGTATCAATAGCTTTATCGACTTGTCCCAAATCACGATACGTATTGCCTAGGTTGTTAAGTGCAACAGCGTCCTTATTATCAAGTTTGACAGCTTCTTCATATTGCTTCTTTGCACCGTCTAGGTCGCCTGTTGCATACAGTGCGACACCATAGTTTTTACGAGCAGTAGCATCCTTGGGGGATTTTTCGACTGATTCTTTCAGCTCTGGAAGTTTTTGCTGATATTCCAGGCCAATTTGTGTTTGCTTAACTTCAGTTGGTTCTTTGCGAGAAACAACAGCAAGCACTATTGAACCGATAGCAAACAGCAAAATAACACCGATAATAACGATGCTGGTAATTTTATGTTCTTTTGCCCAGTTTGCGACAATTCTCACTATGCTACTAATTTTTTCAAAAAGCACTCGCAGTGCTCGGGACACGACGTTCCCTCGTGAATTTTGTACAATCATATACCCCCAATGTATTGGCTCTATTCTAACAAAAAACATACCCCTTATGCAAGGGGTAGAGGTTGTGGTTATAACCTGTTCTCTCAGGTTCTACAAAGTTAGGCTTTTCCGCCCTCGTTGAGAATATTCTTATTAAGAACTTTGCCGTCGTCGCTAATTTCGTATATAACAACTTCGCCAGTTCCAATTTCAAGTTCGTGTACTTTATCGTCATCAATTTCGTCTAAATGTTTCATTAATGCACGAAGTGAATTACCATGTGCGGCAACAATAATATTCTTACCTTCCTTAAGGTCTTCGAGAATTTGTTCTTCGTAGTACGGAAGTACGCGGGCGTGAACATCCTTTAATGTTTCACCATTTGGCACTGGGTGATCCCAGTTACGACGGAGTTTCATAAACTCGTCATCACCAATTTGATCTTTAATTTCCCACTTATTCTTCGCTTGGTAATCACCATAATGGCGTTCATCTAAGGCTTTGTGCTGCACGGTCTCTAAGTCAGTATGATTTAGAGCACTTTTGATCTCCTCAAGTGTTTGGTGAGTACGGCTTAATGAAGACGTGTGCGCCTTATGAAGCGTTATTTCACGAAGATGCTCCGCCGCCTTGCGTGCTTCAGCTTTTCCTTGATCGGTTAATGAAATGTCCTCTTGACCCGTCCAAAGCCCAAGCGCATTCCATTCAGATTGTCCGTGTCGTACGAGTACTAGATATGCCATATTACCCTCGCTTTAATGCGTTACGGCCGGCAAATACAGCACCATCACCAAGCTCTTCTTCAATACGAAGCAGTTCGTTGTACTTCGCAACGCGGTCTGTACGTGAAAGGCTACCAGTCTTAATTTGACCAGTGTTCAAACCAACCGCAAGGTGTGCAATTGTCGTGTCTTCAGTTTCACCTGAACGGTGTGACATGACAGCAGTCCAACCAGCATCATGCGCCATTTTTACGGCTGCAATAGTTTCAGTAAGTGAACCGATCTGATTAACCTTCACTAAGATTGAGTTAGCGGCTTTTTCTTCGATACCGCGCTTAAGGAATTCCGTGTTCGTAACAAGCAAGTCATCTCCAACTAACTGCAATGAATCGCCAAGTTCAGTTGTGAGCGTTACCCAACCAACCCAGTCATCTTCAGCAAGTCCGTCTTCGATTGAACGAATTGGGAAACGGTCTGCAAGGTCTTTGTAGAACGCGGTCATTTCTTCGCTATTCAATTTCTTGCCTTCAGTATTAAGAACATACAAACCATCTTCAAGAAGTTCAGAACTTGCAACGTCGAGCGCAAGTACTACATCTTCACCGAGTGTGTAACCAGCTTTAGCTGTTGCTTCGGCAATAAGGTCTAAGGCCTCAGCATTTCCGTTCTTCACAGCTGGCGCATAGCCACCTTCGTCACCAACGGTTGTGCCATAGCCTTTATCGTGAAGTACCTTGCCAAGTGCCTGGAAGATTTCCGCCCCAATTTGAATACAGTGACTAAAGCTTGTAGCGCCCACAGGCATAATCATAAATTCTTGAATATCAGTACTACCAGCAGCGTGCTTACCGCCGTTAATAATGTTCATCATAGGAAGTGGTAATGTAAACTCAGTGTTACCAGCAAGGTTTGCAACGTAGCGGTACAAAGGAAGCTTTTGGTCGAGTGCGGCAGCTTTAGCAACAGCTAGCGATACAGCCAGGATTGCATTTGCACCGAAACGAGCCTTGTTTGGCGTACCATCGAGGTCAATCATAATCTGGTCGATGCCAGCTTGGTCTGTTACATCTTTACCAAGAAGTGCTTCACGGATTTCAGTATTCACAAAGCCTACAGCTTGCAAAACACCCTTACCGCCATACGCTTTGTCGCCATCGCGAAGCTCAATTGCTTCATGTGAACCAGTACTTGCACCAGAGGGTACAGCAGCGCGGCCGAGTGTGCCATTTTCAAGAGTTACGTCAGCTTCAACGGTAGGATTACCTCGGCTATCTAAAATTTGTCGAGCTTTAATATTAGAAATTATCATAAGGTTCTCCTTTTTTTACAACCTTCTTATTATACGCCGATTATTACTGGCAATCGATATCTGAATGAATTAACTTGGAATATCAGTTCTATTGTTGACGTTCGGTTGGTATGAATAATTATCTCGCAATAGGCCCATTGGCTTTGCGCTGCTCATCTTTTTTACAATCTTGGCAAATGCAAAGGTTCCATAATTCAATGGAGATGTCATATCTTTATCTTCAAGTAGGTCGAGTCGCTGTTCGGTAGTTATGCCTGTTTCTTGTAAATATTCGGCCCATTCTTCAGCGGCCGCAAGACGCTCTTCTAAAGTGCTAATCGGCAATAATGTAACATCAAACTGTTCTTGATTTTCCAGTCGTTGCATTGCGGACTTCAGCAAGGCAGTTTGTTCAATATTAATTCGCACATAGGAAATATCGAGTGGCTCATTTGGTGTCCTGAACTCACTCACGATTGTTACTTGCTTACTTCGTCAAATGCTTTTGCAACACTTGGGCTGTTAGATGTGAGGCGCTTAATAGAGAGGTCGGTTGCCTTGTTGTTCGCAAGTCGCAAGTTATTATCTGACTTCAGCAAGTTGTCTTTTACTTTGTTTAAATGGTCGATTGTTTTATCAATTTCATCAATTGCTTTAGAGAATTGGTCAGAAGCTAAGTTGTAGTTCCGGCCAAACGCTTCTTTAAACGCGTTCATATTGTTTTCAAAATTCGTGACGTCAATATTCTGATTGTTGAGTACATGAATTTCCTTACGAAGCTCTTGTGATTTCATATTTCCTTGGCGCAAGAAACCAATCGTCGTAATGAAATGTTGAGGGCGAATTGAGTACATGTTTGGATACTCGTGAACGGTTACAATGTCATCGTAATATTCGTTATCTTTTTCGAGCAAGCTGACTAACACTGCAAACTCACACCCTTTTTCTTTGCGGTCTTTATCGAGCTCTTTGAAAAAGTCTTTGTTCTTATGTTTGGTTGCTGTGTTGTCATCTTCGTTTTTCATTTCGAACATGATTGAAAGAATTTCGTTACCGTTTTCGTCGTTTTCACGGTAAATATAGTCACCCTTAGAACCAGTCGCTGAAACCTTATTGTCTTTCGTAAATTCGGCATTAGGGAATGCAAATGGACGAATACGATTAAATTCATTCTCACAGTGAAGTTCAAGTGACTCACCTATCATTTTAGTACTCATCTTTGAACGCATTTCTTTAAGTGAAACCAAGGCAGTTTCGCTTGATCGAATTTGTTCTCGCAGCTTCTCTTCATCGAGTTCTTTTTTGTGTTTAATCTCGTTAATTTCGGCTTCTTTTTCGGTAAGCTTTTGGCGGTAGCTTTCTTCAATAAGCTGTTGGTCTTGAAGCGCTTTCAATTTAACTTCAGATGTCGTTTGGGTAGCAATTGTTTCAAGTTTAGAATTGAGCGCTGCGATTTCTTGTTCCTTCTTTGAAATAGCATCCTTAGAACGATCAATAATTTCTTGTTCTTTAAGTCGAGCTTCAAGCTCTTTTTCACGCTGAATACTTTGCTTTTCTTTATTAAGTTGTGCATTAAACTCATCCATTTTAATAGAGTTAACGACACTTGTAATAGTCGACTTATCAATATCGGTTTCGTGAATTGATTTCAGATCGATAAGATCGCCCTTTTGGGCGTCTTCTTGGAGTACAAGCGTATTCTCATCTTGAATCGATACTTTGACTTTGTTCATCTCTTTATAATACCTTAAATAAATTAACTCATTCTTTTATTTACACGTAGTTATCCAATAGATCAGATATTTCGAGTGCTTCTTTCACTTTTTTAAATTCGGTATCAATCAGGCTTTCGTAGGGCAAAAAATAACTCTTATCTACTAGTACGTCATTGCCACCTTGCATAACAAGTCGGAGCGTATAATTCGGCAGCCAGAAATTGTTTTGCATCACACCGCTTGCCATACCCGAACCATGAGGAAGTAAATCGGTTGTATAAAACCTCACACCAAGTGCACGACTGCCAAGTTCTTTTTGCAAATCTTCTACCTGAACTAATGCACGATACGCATCGGGATAGCCGGTTCTGTTCGGCAATCCTAAGAAATAAAACTGGTTTTCCTGGAGTGCTTGCGCATTTAAACGCTCGGGCTCGCGAGCTTCGTATTCTTCAATTGACCACCGTGGCGCATAAATGCCCATACGTTATTCCTTGGTTATTACGAGTAGACACTCTGTGTGGTTACGACAGACTTCTTCATCCAGGCACCATCATGTTGATACGCTAAAATGTCATCTTCTTGGATATGTTGCAAGTCAGTTCCATCGGTTGACACTTGATATACCCAGCCACCTTCTTGTTTTTCTTCCGCATTGATAATCTGCGCGAAGGCTTGTTCGCCCTCAATGATAATCCATTGTAGCGGTTGGTATTTTGGCAATGAAATCATAGAGTCTCCTGGCTAGCTAATAGTTCTATTATACTCAAATAAAATATACCCGCCAGACGACGGGTATATTTTGTCTTGAATGTTCTATTAGAACATGTCTGGCTTTGATTCAACAATTCCACCGGCAAGTGCTTCAGCACCACCAGAGATCTGAACAAGAGCTTCGTTCTCTAATTCATATGCCTTTTCAAAGTTACCAGCTTTGTACTCGACTGCAGCTTGGTTAAGCAAGTCTTCGTGAGCACTTAATGCGTCATAAAGAGTATCTACAGGCAAGCTTGGGATAACGCTGTTAAACACAGTCGCGACCTTACGTAGTTCAGCACGGAGCGCAGTTAGCGCAGTTGCTTGTGCCATGGTGTCACCATCAGCTACAGCTTGTGCGTAGTTGTTTGATTGAGTGATGTGCTCAACAAATGGTGTTGTGATAGCCGTTTTAGCTTCGTCACCATAAATACTACCAACAGCAGTTGCGATTGCTACCGCATTAGCTGTTTGCGCAGCCTTTGCACCATCAATCTTCTGTTGTGAAGCACCGTCTACGATATTTCGGGTGACAACAAGGCTTGATGTTACATGTTCACGAAGTAACCCGTTTAAGGCGACTCGTAGATCAGCTTGTTTAACAGTTTGCCCTGTCGATGCAGATTCATCTGAATCCATATCTTTCATGTTGTTGCCAATCATATATCCGCCTAAGATACCAAGTCCTAGTGCTAAAACGACGGCTATAACGGCTGTAAGTTTGAATCTATTTGATTCCATATGTTCTCCTTAATAATTTGTTACTCCAGAAGAATACCAGCTATATGAACTATGGATTGTAAGATAGATTACAGACTTTTTTCACAGAAATATCGAGAAGCACTTTATCCTGTGTACGGAGGGATTGCATCTTTATGAATATCAATCAGTCCTTTGTAAACATTCGCTGGGAAATTATCGATTGTAACAAGAGTTGCAATCGCTAGCCGGTTATACTCACGCAAATACCATCCAGATTTTTCTGATTCTTCAATAATATCGTAATCGCTATAAAATTGACTTGGATCAACGCCTACAGCATGAACAGTTTTGAGCCCTTGCGATTTTAAATATCGTTTTCCAACAGCGTCTATTTTTGATGCATACCTTGCTTCGTCTTCTGGCTGGAGGAATGAACGAAAGTTACGAGTGTAATTTTTCCATACAACACCTTCGTAGGACAGAACCATGGGTGCATTACCAGGCATAGTCACTTGCTGTCGATCATTATGTGATTGTATTATCCACCCATTTATCTCAACATCAGGCTTTGTATAAATTCTTACCAAATTATTATCAAACCGATCCGTAGTAAGTTTAAGGCCTAACATTCCCATTGTTGGTATTCCCCTGTTTCGTATGCCTTCTGCCAATTCAACAGACCATTCAGGCCGAGCTATGGTTTCTTTAGCACCATCCATTAGAATTTTAGTATTTCGCTCACGTCTAAGCGCGGCTTCTACTTCAGCTTTTCTTATTGAAACATCATCTTCTAAACTCATGGTAAAATACTATTCTATTGTTAATACGTAAAGCAAGCATAAGCTTAAGATAATATTGACTTATTAGCAACTTTATGTGAAATAGTTTATCTTAACTACAATACAAAGTCGTTATAAAAATAAAAAAGTATTGTACCGTAAAGATTAACCCAAAAAACCAATTACTAGCTAGTTGTCAGTATTTATGGTATAAAAAACAACAAGATATCATTCCGGTGTCTTGCTCTTCTTACCCAACGCACCACAATTCGAGAGAAGGTGTTCCATGTTCAAAAAGAGAGGCAGGCTTCTGAGCGCTGTCATTGCTATTTCACTTGTCATCGGCGGATCCATGGCAGTCGTTGCTCCGGCAAACGCTGCACAGGAAAAGCCCTGCAAGCTCAACGGCAACGTGAAGTCGTTCATAAAGTGTCTCAGCAAGCCGGCGCCCGTCAAGAAGGCACCGGCAAAATCTGCGGCACCTTCCGGCAACGTGACGCAAGAGAACTACGACTACACGGTCGAGGAGTACATCAACTACATCGTCGCCGACGTCGACAAGACTTGGGTCAAATGGTTCAAGTCGGCTGGCTTCGCGGAACCCTACACGGGGTATCAGCTGATCGAGCCCGACGCAGCGCCGTTCGTGTCTCAGTGTGGCATCACTGTCACCTCGGACTATCCGAATGCGTTCTACTGCCCGGACGACACCGTCACCGATGCAAACGGTGTTGTCTATCAAGGAGTGCTCATCCTGCCGGTTCTCGCCTTCCAGAAGATGTGGACCGGCGACGTTCTGGACCGACAAAGTACGACGGTTGGCGACTTCGCGGCGGCATACATCGTGGCGCACGAGTTTGGCCATTCAATTCAAGACGAAATCGCGCTGCAGTACTACGCCCAAACCAACAAGCAGTTGCCCGCTTTCACGGGGCCGAACGTCGAGTTGGTCGCTGACTGCTTCGCTGGCGTCTGGATGACCAGTGCCTACTACAGCAAGCTGATGTTCACAGGTGACATCGACGAAGCCATAGCAGCAGCTGAAGCGATTGCCGACCCGGTAGGCGTGGTCGTCAAAGACCCGCACGGATCCGCAGCGCAGCGAAAGCAAGCACTGCTGGTTGGCTACCAAGGAATCAAGGGCAAGTACAAGCCCGGTGACCCACTCGGGTGCGTGGCAACGTACTGGAAGTAATACGTAAGAAGAGAATGGTGTAGAGCAAATCGAGGCTGCGTTGCCCGAGATGCTCTGCACCATCTTTTTATTTAAGCTACAATTTTACGAACTACATCAGCAATCTTTGCTTCCGATGTAGAATTGAGTTTCGTAAAGTACCAGGCGACTTCAATAAGTTCATCGTCTGGGCTCCCAAGCTCTGCAAGGTTCGTACTTTCGGTAAGCCCAAAACTTATATATTTATCTTCTCGAAAGAATACAACGACCGGGCCGTCAGCCCTTAGCGCATACCCTGGCATGCCGTACCATAAACGCGGTTGAAGCTGCGGCGCTGTTGTCATAATCAGCGTATGCAATTGCTTTGCAACTCCACGATACGTATCACTAAATTTTTCTATTTTTGCTAGTACTTCCTGAGCACCAGCTTCTTTATTGTCTTCCATAAAAGACTCCCTTCGTTAGGATTAGAATTATTGGTGATCAGGTTGAAGAGGTTTCAAGGTAATCAGTAGTTCTAGTATAGCAAAAAGTTTATAGAACCGAGATTACAAAAGGTCATCACTATCGGCGCTCAACTCATCATCCTTAATAAGTATCATGCGCTCAACATCGGCTATAACAGCGTTAAGTGTCGTTTCATTGGCGTGATTAACGATTGCCTGTAGCAACACGTTATCTATCGTTACGTTCTCATCTTTAATCTGCATTATTTCTTGCAGTTGTTCGAGTCTGATTATTAGGTCGTCGACCAATTCTGTCTTTTCCATGCAACTATTATAGCTAAGTTCTTAGAATTTTTTCCATAGGCTTACCTTTTACTAGTTCATCTACAAGCTTATCTAAATAGCGAATTTCACGCATAGTTGGCTGCTGAATATCTTCGACACGCACACCGCAAATGACGCCGGTTATCAGTGAACGAAGAGGATTCATGTTAGGTGCTTTTGAGAAGAAAGTTCTAAAATCGGTTTGATTTTTTAGCTCAGTATCAAGCTCGTTCTGGTCAAAACCAGTAAGCCAGCGAATAATTTCATCAACTTCGGCCTTTGTACGGCCTTTTCTTTCGGCTTTCGTAACGTAGTGCGGGTAGACACTCGCAACGCTGATTGAAAATATTCGGTGATCTGAATCTTCCATAATTCTATTATAACAAAGGTAAAGGACAGAGGTGTAACGCTCCGTCCTCTACCAAACATTTCTGTTCAAGGACGGCCTAGCGAAATGCGATTGCTCGGTGCCTGCTAAACCACTCGGTTGCTATTGCAGGCGTTCCCTCAGGTATGCCAGCAGCAAACACCAGCTCACCGTTCGGAGCTTGCCGCAGAAGAACGGCAGGCTTGTCGTCTTGGTCGTTCAGAAAATACTGAAGCTCATCGAGCCCCATGTGCTGAACGAACTCGAAGATCTCCTGCCTCCGCTCGCGTGTATAGAAGCTGGTTGAAGCTTCTGCACCGAGCATGTCAGCAATCGTCTTACCTTCGCCGAGCCATTCGAGCACGTCGGTTAGGTCGGAAGCATCGAAACCATCGGCCAGCCAATAGTTCAACACGTGTGCAATGGGAATCTCTTCGTAGGGCATAGTACACCTCTGTCTGTGCATCGATTACCCTTTCGAGTAAACGAAGATGGGTAATTGAATGTTTTTAGCTTAGCAGTTGGAGCTGTGGGTTCAAAACATAAACAAAAAAACCTTGCATCGTATGTTGTCTATTTTCTTAACAGTCTCTAATGGACAGCTTCAGAACATTTATTGCCTATAATGAGAAGGGTGCAATTCGGGAATTACGGCGATTTTAGGTAAGTCTCGTAATCCTACTGCAAATGATCCAAGTACTTTTACTGGAGATTTTGAATGCCATTCATTATATCGACTTAGCTCAAAGCTATCGGGATTTAAATCATAAACTGTACCGATTGGCTCTTCATATTTAGTTGGATCTAAATAATCTGAAAACTCCTCATATAGATAAAAACCTTTATCGCCGAACTTTTCACTATTACAACCACCCCATTTTCTACTTCCAATAACCGCCATAAATATCGCATAATCAATATCAGTTGTGGCGTACACAGCGGAAATTTCTGTTCTATCTTGAAATGCCCCGTTGCGTGGCCGATGAGGTTCTAAAATTTCTATCCCACTAGTAGTTGACCCGTGGTAAAAATTCAAAGATTTCATAATAAATATAATAATAAAACATTTAATTATATTTGTAAATTAGCTGAGATCTGCCGTGAAACGAGAAATGCTTAGGCGCTGCGTCGCAGTCAAAAATGTAAACACTTTTGCCTTGCTCCTCGTGTTCGAACCACGGTTTCAGGTAGCCCGTAATAAAAATAGAACCAGCAAGAGCTGATTCAATTTTTATGGCAGGGGTACGTGGAATCGAACCACGGTTTCAGGTTTTGGAGACCTACGCACTAACCGCTGTACTATACCCCTAAGCTCCACAATTGTAACAGATTGAACGGTATATAGTCTATATGTAGCGCGTACAGGGTTATCGGTCTTTACGCTTACGCTCTACCCTGTTACCATAAACATAACAAGAAAAGGGAGAGCAGAATGCATGTAGTTGTCATTGGTGGGGGTTTTGGTGGCGTTAAAACGGCACTCGAGCTTAGTAAGAAACAAATTGGTAAGATTACGCTAATCTCCGACGAGACGTACTTTTTGCACCACGCTACACTTTATGCAACTGCAACCGGCAAGAACTTTGCTGAATCGATTGTTCCCTTAAATACAATCTTCGCCAATCACCCTAACGTTGAACTTATCCAAGATAAAATTACTTCATTCGACCCTAAACGCCACCTCATTTCTGGTAAAAAAGATTACCACTACGACAAATTGGTATTAGCGCTTGGTTCAGTCACTACCTACTTCGGTATTGAAGGTATGGAGCAACATTCATACGGCATTAAAAGCATTCACCAAATCAACGAGTTCCACGAACATATCCACCAAGAGTTGGTGCACAAAAAACTTGATCGAGAATACTTCGTTATTGGCGCTGGTTCAACAGGTGTCGAGATGGCATCTGCGTTAAATGATTACCTCAAACAACTCATTACTACCTATCGGCTTAAACAAAAGGCTTCAAAGGTCACGTTAGTTGAGGCTGCGCCACGTATTACTCCTCACCTATCAAAATCTGCATCTCGCAAAATTGCCGGACAGCTGAAAAAGCAAGGCATTAAGGTACTTGCTAATCACCGCGTAAGTGCGCTTGAAAACCAACGTATTATTATTGGTGGCAAAGCCTACGAAACAACAACCGCCATTTGGACCTCAGGCGTAGCTAATAATCCATTCTTTAAGCACAATGCTGAAAACTTCGATTTAGCACCGAATGGTCGAGTAAACGTTAACCCATTCCTCGAAGCTCTGGACGACGTGTATGTTATTGGTGATAACAATAGCCTCAAATATAGCGGCACGGCCTGGCCAACGTTAAAACAGGCTAAGCACGTGGCAAATAACCTTACTCGCTTGGCAACGAAGCGTCCTCAAGAACATTTTCGATCAACTTCGGCACCATCAGGCATTCCGCTTGGTCCAAAATGGGGTTATGTTGAGTGGCACGGCATTTACGTTTCTGGGCGAACTGGAGCATTTGCTCGCCGTTTAATGGAGCTGTACGGCTACTGCCAATTGCTGCCATTTAAGCAGGCGATTCCGGTTTGGCGAGCACACGAACTTGCGGCTGTGGAAAATTAAACAACAAAGTTTCATTTTAAGCGTAAGAACTGTTGTAAAAGCATACGCTTAGAACTATAATCAGGGCAGAAAACGTGGCCAGAAATATAAAAGGAGCTATCGAGTCGCTACGGCGAGTCGTAAATAGGGGTTATGAAAATTTTAATGTTGGGCTGGGAGCTTCCTCCACACAATAGTGGCGGTTTGGGAGTTGCATGCTATTACCTCTCCAAGGCTCTTGCTTTAAATGGCGCCGACATTGATTTCGTTGTACCCTACGAGGCTAAACATGACAATGTCGACTTTATGAAAATCCACGCTGCTACAAAGCTTTCTCCTCTTCACAAATTTGGTATGGGTGCATACGACTCGAACTTCTTACTTGAAGAAACCGGTCACGATGAGCTTGGTGAACTTACAACTATCCGCGATGTTCAAAAACGCTACGTCGACTTTGTCGAACAACTCGTCGACGGCAAAGAATTCGATGCTATTCACGCTCACGACTGGCTCACTATGGAAGCTGGCATGCTCGCCAAGCAACTTACGAACGCTCCATTAATCGTTCATGTCCACGCTACCGAATTCGACCGCGCTGGTGGTAACGAAGGTAACCCAATCGTTCACGAAATTGAATACCAAGGTCTAATGATGGCAGACCGCATTCTTGCCGTCAGTGCAATTACTAAAGATATCATTATTGAAAAATACGGCATTCCAGCCAGCAAGGTTGAAGTTGTTCACAACGCTATCGACCCAGACAGCCTTAACGACGGTTACGAATACGACAACCGTACCTACCGCTACCTTGAAGGCCTCAAAGACGAAGGCTACACCATTATTAGTGCCGTAACTCGTTTCACTATTCAAAAAGGCTTAGCTAACCTTGTACGCGGCGTGGCTAAGGCATCTGAAAAGTACGATCGCTTTGCACTACTCTTAGCTGGTGACGGTGAACAACGCGATGAGCTTATTCGCCTTGCTGCCGACCTTGGCATTTCCGACAAAATCTTCTTCACAGGCTTTGTGCGTGGTAAACAATGGCGCGATGCGTACAGTGTTTCTGACGTATTCGTATTAAGCTCAATTAGCGAACCGTTTGGCCTAACCGCCCTTGAAGCGGCACACCACGATAACGCTCTTATCATCACCAACCAATCCGGTGTCGGCGAAGTACTGCAAAGTATCTTCCGTTACGACTTCTGGGATGTTGAACGGCTTGCTGACCAACTCGTTGGTATTGCTACATCTAATGCCTTGAAAGACTCTCTCCGTAAAAATGTTCTTAACGAATACGCTCGCCTTTCTTGGCATGATGTTGCAAAGAATTGTATGAGCCAATACACCAAAGCAGCTTCGCCGAATGCATTAGTAGGAGCATTCGCATAATGTCTAAACGCGGCATCACGCTTTACATGCACGTACACCAACCGTATCGCGTTCGCGAATACAGTGTGTTCGATACTTCTACTGACCACAATTACTTCGTCGAAGGTGACAATAACAGCAACCGTAGCAACGAAAAGATTCTTAACAAAGTTGCCGACAAATCTTACCGGCCAATGAACGCCTTACTTGAAAAGCTTCTGAACAAACACCCTGATTTCAAAGTGTCACTCAGCATTACCGGTACATTCATTGAGCAAGCTGAACAATGGGCACCAGACGTTCTTGAAAGTTTCAAACGCCTTGTAGCCACTGGTCAGGTTGAGATTGTCGCCGAAACCTACTATCACTCGCTCGCTTTCTTCTACAGCCGAACTGAATTCGAACGCCAAGTTGAAATGCACAAAACGAAGATTCGTGAATTATTTGGCGTTGAAACCAATGTATTTCGTAATACCGAGCTTGCGTACAACGACCAACTTGCACAATGGGCAGATGGCTACGGCTTCAAGGGAATTCTTGCTGAAGGCTGGGATCCTATTCTTGACTGGCGCAGCCCTAACTTCGTATACAAACCTGAAGGCACTGAAAACATTGCGTTACTTCTTAAGAACTACCGCTTAAGCGACGACCTTGCATTCCGTTTTAGTAACCGCGGCTGGGCAGAATGGCCACTTACTGTCGATAAGTACACTCAATGGATGGAAGCGTCAGTTCAAGACCAACCACTCGTAAACCTATTCATGGACTACGAGACATTCGGCGAACACCAATGGGAAGATACCGGTATCTTCGGCTTCTTTGAAGAATTCGTAGATCGTTGGCTTGAAGATGAAAACAACACCTTCTACACTACTTCAGAAGCAATCGCTGCGAACGAACCAGCTGGTGTTATTAGCATGCCAGAAACTGTTACTTGGGCCGACGCCGAACGTGACCTTACCGCTTGGGTTGGCAACAGTATGCAACACGAAGCGATGAAACACATCTATTCCCTTGAAGACGACATTATACGTACACAAGACACTGACCTTATTGCCGATTGGCGCAAACTTCAAACATCAGACCACGCCTACTATATGTGTACCAAATGGTTTACTGATGGCGACGTGCACGCCTACTTTAGCCCATATGATTCTCCGTACGACGCTTTCTTGTACTACATCAACGCCGTCCGCGACGTCCGTTGGCGTTTACATGAAACACACCGCACTGGAGGCTTAAGTGGCTAGATCAATCGTATTAAGTAACGGCGAACTTCATGTTGGCCTCAACAAATACGGGGTGGTGCACGATTTCTACTATCCCTATGTTGGCTTCGAAAACCACGTAGCTGGCCCTTCTTTGCGTCACAAGGTAGGCGTTTGGATTGATGGCGTTCTTAGCTGGACCGATGACGAAACCTGGACTTTCAGTCACCACTATCCAAGTACCAGCCTCGTTGGCCACACTATGGCGAAAAATGAAGCCCTCGGTATCGTTATTGAATTCGATGATACCGTTGACTCTGATATGAGTGTCTTTATTCGTAACATCCACGTTGTAAACACTCGTGACGAAGCTCGTGACATCCGTTTATTCATGTACCAAGCCTTCGCTATTGGCGATTCACGAAGCAATACCGACACTGCTCAGTACTTACCCGACAGTAATGCAATTCTTCACTACCGCGGTCGTCGTGCATTTATTATTTCGGGTACAACCTCTGATGGTAAACCGTTCGACCAGCACTCTATTGGACTATTCGGTATTGAAAACCACGAAGGTACCTACAAAGACGCCGAAGACGGTGAACTCGGCGGTAACGTTGTTGAACATGGCCGCGTTGACTCTATCCTTAGGTTCTCACTCCACATTGAAGCTCGTTCATCTGAACGCGTTCACTACTGGATTAGCGCCGGTATGAGCAACCGTGAAGCCCTTTATATTCACAAACAAGTACAAGACCAAGGTATTGACGCCCGCATTACAAAAACATCAGCATGGTGGCTTGAATGGCTCCAACCAAGTATCGATTTTGCCAAGGGGCTACCAAAACATCACCAAGACCTCTTCTTGGAAAGCATGATGATTATTAAGTCACAAATCGACAAACGCGGTGCAGTAATTGCGAGTACCGATACAACCATGCTGAACTACTCCCGCGATGCCTACGCGTATTCATGGCCACGCGACGGTGCCAATACTATTTGGCCACTTGTTCGTCTTGGATACTACCAAGAAGCCTACCGTTTCTTCGAATTCTGCCAACGTGGATTGCACCCACAAGGCTACCTCATGCACAAATACCGTGCAGATGGCGCACTCGGAAGCAGTTGGCACCCCTACGTACACGCCGACGGTGTTGTCTCTCCTCCTATTCAAGAAGATGAAACTGCATTAGTACTGTTTGTATTCGTTCAGTTCTACCAACTCAGCAAAGACAGCTCACTTATTAAAGAGTTCTACCACTCAATGATCAAACCAATGGCCGATTGGATGAGCGAATTCGTCGATCCAATCAGTGGATTGCCAAAACCAAGTTATGACCTTTGGGAACAAACCTTCTCAACAAGTACGTACACGACTGCAATTACTTACGCAGCACTCTTAGCAGCCTCAGAACTTGCCGTCGTAGCCGGTGAAGAAGCAAATGCGGTAAAATGGCGCACTGCAGCTGAAGACATTCAGGTAGCGGCTCACAAACACTTGTTTAATAAAGAACGCCAGGTGTTCTACCGTGGTATTAACGTTGTAAACGGCGAAATTCAGTACGACGCAGTGCTTGACGTTTCATCTACCTACTCTGCATTCCTCTTTGGCCTATTCGACGCAAATAGCCCAGAAATCTTAGCTTCTATTGCAACCATTCAAACTAAATTCAACACAAGTCCTGAAAACCCGGGTCTTCCGCGTTCTGAAGACGATGACTACCGTCGTACCAAGCAAGGTATCGCTGGAAACTACTGGTACATTACAACCCTTTGGCACGCGCAATACCTTATTGAAAAAGATAATAAAGAAGATGCTTTAAAGATTCTGGACTGGATTAAGTCGCACGCCATGCCAACTGGTATGCTCAGTGAACAAATCGACCCCGTTGACGGTGCATTCATTTCACCAGCTCCGCTTACTTGGTCACACGCTGAGTATGTTTCGACTCTTATAGATTTCGCCGGTAGGAGTAAGTAATGTCTGCTCGGGTGGCCACCTTTCGTCATATGGTACGACGCTTTTCTCCGCAGCTTCGTGCACGTTCGAAGGTATTAAAGACATTCGCAAGTAAGATGGGTTTTGTGCACTTTGGCCTTGTTGATCAACATGATGATGATTACGAAGCGATCAAAGGTTTTACATCATCACTCACCCATATTGATGCGGATTACATTGTTGGGACGTACGAAGGCTACAACTTCCGCTTAGTAGACCGTTTCGACAGCTACAAGCACGGCTCACACTCACACGAGCAGCTGTGGTGCATTATGGAGATTGATTTGCGTAACAATCAAGTTCCTCACGTATTCCTCACACCAACAGGCCGAGAAGCCGGTGAGTATGACAAATTATTTACCGTTCAGCCATACTTACAGCCACTTAATACTATGCTGCTGCAAAACCATAGCTCTGAAATTCACGGCCGCTACCAAATTCTTGCGCGCACAACCCACGCCGCTGATGTAGAGCAGCTCCTTATTTCACCAATTGTCGTTGGTATCGCTTCGCGTTTCTGGCCACACGGAGTTGAGTTTAATAATGGCAAATTGTACATTTATATAACACAACACCGCCTTACGAAGACGGTGTTGGAAACTTCACTTGCATCTGGGCTATGGTTAGCCGAAATGCTCGATGAGCAAATTGAAGATTAGTCCGAAGACTAGCCCTTACGAGCTTTAACTTCGTTACGACCAAGGTTCTTCTTGGTTTCAACGTAGAGAGCGTGAGTACGAGCAATTGGGTCATACTTACGAAGGCTGAGCTTTTCAGTAGTGTTTTGAGTGTTTTTAGTAGTGTAGTAAGTACGGTGACCACTAAGTTCACTAACTAATCCAACCAATTTACGCTTTGTGTTCTTCTTTGCCATTAGATATCTTTCAACTTACTTTAAATAATGTTTTGCCTGTTGAGGCTTTCAGAGGTAAATTATAACAGATTGCCTCACCTCTTACAACCACCTTAACGGAAGTTAGTGAATGCAAGGGGGAAATCGAAGTCTTGAGCTTCAAGTACACGCATTGCAGTTTGAAGATCGTCCTTGCTACCACTTGTCACGCGGACCTCTTCGCCTTGAATCAAAGCCTTAACTTTTGGCACTTCATCTCGAAGGATTTTAGTGATTTGCTTCGCTTTGTCTTGAGTAAGACCTGCAATGAACGGAATTTCTTGCGTTGCTTTCAAGTTGCTCGTAACAATTGCTTTCGTAAGATCGAGGGTTTTACTGCTTTGGTTTCGAGATGTCAGCTTCTTTCGAAGAATATCGATGATGCTTTCAATTTGCCATTCGTTTGCACCAATCACCTTAAAACCAACTTTATCCGCCATCCAATCAATTTCAGCTGGGGTATTTTTAAAGTCGTATCGGTTTGAGATGTCTTTTTGGACAAGCGCAAAAACATTGTTCATTTCTGCTTTGTCGTATTCCGAGATGATGTCGTAACTGAATGTAGCCATAGGTATAGTATACAGTATTTATTGCAGCCATTCCTCTGGGAGGTCACGTATAGTATCTAGGTCATTAAAATACACACTTTCAACTACTCGATTTTCAAATTTATTTATTTTTACAGGATGCACTTCATCAAGCCCTAAATGGACTTGAACACCCATTTGTGACGACATACTCAGAAGGTTTTGGTAAAGAGGTGCATCGGACCATATGTACAACCCCATCCCAGGATCAGTATCACTAATGTCTACATACAGGTGGTCATACACTGCCTTTGCACCCAAATATCGATATATTGAAGTGTTTACCGTATTCATTTCAATACATTCGTTATCGGGTGTTGTGAGCCAATATATATGTTCGATATTTTTCTCCATAAACAGTCTCTCCGAAAGCATTTGGTGTTTTATTGACTAAATACTGACATAGAAAATACCTCACGTCAATGTGAGGTATTAAATATAACTTCATGGAGCCACGACAGGGATTTGAACCCTGGACCTCATCCTTACCATGGATGCGCTCTACCAACTGAGCTATCGCGGCATACAATACTTAAGCGCACGCTCTACTCATCATATACGAGCTATCGCGGCAACTTGAAGTATTATACTAAAATGACTAGCGTAAGTCGAGAACGACCAAGTTCTCAATGTGCGGTGTACGTGGAAAGAAGTTGTATCCCTTGTGTGAGGTAACGTTATACTTTTCAGCAAGCAACGCAACGTCTCGAGCTTGTGTAACTGGGTTACATGACAAGTACACAATACGTTCAGGTGTTACTTCAAGCAGACGGTCAACGACGTCCAGGTGAAGCCCAGCACGTGGTGGGTCAAGGATGATTACCTTATCTTCAGTAATGTACTCGGTAACGTCTTCACTGGCAGCAAGTATAGCAGTTGCTTTCTTACCTAGCTCAATGATATTGTTCTTCATCTCACGAACAGCTTCTTTATTAAGCTCTACAAGCGTTAAGTCATCACCACCAATAGTAAGGCCGATTGTACCAACGCCACTATAAAGGTCGAGTACAGGCTTGCCTTCAGGGATGAATGTCTTCATATCAAGAAGTGCTTGTTCGTACACTGGAATGTTGATCTGGAAGAAGCCTTCAGTTGCGTAGTTGAATGATACACCAAGAATAGTATCGGTAAGGCGCAAGGTATGCGGTGTAAGATATTCAGTAATCACACTTGCAGGGCTGAGTGGATTAGAGAAAATAACTTGTCCCTTCTCGCCTTCATCAAAGTATGAGATGAACTGGTGGTGGTTAAATTCAGGATCTTTCACGTAGAGCTGCCAAGAAACATCACCGGTTGCGTTCGAACGAATAAGCAATGTTTTAAGGTCACGGCCAATAACATGCATTTCGTTAAGCACAGCGAGGACTTGTTCAGCCTTTTCGTTAATAACTGGTGCAGCTAGGCTTGTACCCTTAACAGAAATCTTACCGTGCGTACCACGACGGAAGAACGCCAAAGAAAGTTCTTGTGTATCGGTTTCAAACCAGAAGCTAAACTCAATTTTGTTACGATATTCGTATTCGTGACCATCAGTAAATACCTCAACAGGGTTTGGAAGTACGACGTGGTGCATTTCGAATGCTTCAACAATTAAAGCAGCTTTGTAGTGCTGTTCTGCTTCCATAGTCATAATTTGCCATGGACTCGTTGAAAGGTAGCTTTCAGGGTCACGTGGTTCAACACGGTCTTTACTTGCTTTAAGCACCTCTGTTACGTAGCCTTCTACAAGGCGAGATTTCTTTTTTGTAAGTTGAACATTTGCTTCTTCGTCGGGCAAAGCGCCCCATGCAAATAATTTTTTGCCGTCTTCAAGGGTAGCCAAAGCTTGGCCGCCGCCGACGATTTTATCGAACTTCGCTGGTACTATAGGGAGTGGTCTCATTGTCATTCTTATAATTATACCTCGAAAAGCCTAGCCACGGGGTAAAAATATGATAAAATAGTTCAAGTGCCGCCTTAGCTCAGCTGGTTAGAGCAGCTGTTTTGTAAACAGCAGGTCTACGGTTCGAATCCGTAAGGCGGCTCCAAGATACTATAACGATACATTCGTTGCCGTATCTTGGACATGCTGGAATCGTGTAGTGGCAATCACAGGAGACTGTAAATCTCCCACCGTAAGGTTTCGTAGGTTCGAGTCCTACTTCCAGCACCAAGTAAATTACCTCATAGCAATATGAGGTTTTTTATTTGGTACAAAAAAGCTCCGCGTCGACGACCGGAGCTTTTTCTTTTATTAAGACTTTATTCTTCTTCGAGAGATTTTATAATATCAACAAGCAGCGCCCAGTCCTCATGGTCTTCTTCAGCTTCTTCAAGCTCACTTGCAAATGCAAGTGTCACAGCAAGGTTGTCTTCTTCTTCTAAGCTTTGTGCATAGTCAGTAGATTCCAAAGTAGCAATATTAAAGGCAATGTCTTGTCGCGCCTCAGGGTCGTCTTCAAGCACCTTTACGTAAGAAAGAATGTAGTTAATAATCAGCTGACGTTGAATAGCTGGCTCTTTAGTCTCTTGTACTGTGTCGTAAACTTTATCAATATCCATAAGTATTCCCTATTACATTACGACGCGTCGAGGTTGACGCACCTTGTTTTGCGCTTGAGGGATAATCATCTTCGCAGCACGTTCACGTAGGTTTAAAGCAAGTTCAGTTTCACCTGTACGTTCGTAAGCATCAGCAAGGATAGTTAACGTCTGAGGGATTGGGTCGAGTTCTACCGCTTTTTCAAGTGAATCAATCATCTTGCGGTTGTTGCCAAGCTTCTCTTGTACCTTAGCGTAGGCAATGTGACGTGATGGTAGGTCGCTATCCATAGCGAGCGCTTGTTCGAAGGCAAGGCCAGCTTTTTCGTAGCTTTGGGTTTCAAAGTAAATTAAACCGACGTTGTGAAGGCTACTTGCACTCGGCTCGAGGCTTTGGGCAATTTCAAAACATTCAATTGCTTCTTTGAATTGCTGTTGTTTCGAGTAAAGAATACCGAGGCGGTTGTAGGCGCTGGCATTACGTTCATCGACGCGAAGAATAGTTAATAGTGCCTTTTCAGCACGAAGGTATTTACGCTCCTGCAATGAGGTTTGCGCAATAGACCATAGTTGGTCTAATTTATCTGAGAGCTTTGAGGTGAGGTCACTCGACACTTCACCAACGGTCTGTTTCTGAAACAGCGCCCAAATTCCAAGAATAACAATTACAAGTAGTCCTAGCATTTGTCTAATTATAGCACAACGTACTTATACGGATGCGAGTTGCAAGCGGATATTTCCATTCCCTAAAATGCGCCCATATACCTGCTCTAGCTGGGTAATTGTCGCAATACTCGTTGCATCACCACCGTTCACGAGTGTTTTTTGCAATAACTTCATTGCATCAGCAAGGAGCATCAAGGCCTGTGTACGGTCATCTTTATACTTTTTCGCAATCAATAAACGAGCATAGGCATTCCCTACTACGTATTCGCGGGCATCCTTAATAATTCCAGAACGTAACTCAAAATACTTTGTATCGGTTGCAAGACGGGTTAAATCAGCAGGAAAACCACCAGCAATAAATAATAGTTGAGATTTCAGACGTTCATCGCGAACCTTCAGCGCATCCAGTAAGTCGTTAGATTGTTCCAAAGTAATCGGTCGCATGTCTAAGCGCTGCGCCCTTGAAAGGATAGTTGGTAGCAATAACCCAGGTTGGTGTGTCAGTAAAATAAAGTGCG